>Ga0304729_1000212_pt1 | contig 40883 bp, 30 predicted proteins | sample C_131016_MF_Meta_FD_190475 | JGI IMG/M metagenome (GOLD analysis project Ga0304729, IMG submission 190475) | Freshwater microbial communities from Lake Croche, Canada to study carbon cycling - C_131016_MF_MetaG (v2) (version 2) | ecosystem: Environmental > Aquatic > Freshwater > Lake | place... | reverse complement strand
TAATTCCATCAACAGAAGACTTAGAATATAGTCGGCAATTTTGGTTTCCTTCAATAGATTTGCCCTCATGGGATATAACCATTATTCCAACTGGATAACTGGTATCTTATTTCTTTGCAAGTCCCTAACGTATTTCTGCTCTAATATAGAACTGGTCTACCCCTGTGAAGGGTGGGGGTGGATTGTCTAATGATAAATGTCCCTCAATAGGAACGCTCCTAGTGAGTTCCACTAGAGTTAGTTTTCCTTCTTTTGTGGTGCGAAAATAGACTCGCCAAAGCTGGGCATTCTCTGGGTTGAAAGTTGGATTTTGAGATAACTTGAGCCAGACTTTAGATTTTATAGCGACATCTAAATGGACAACCTCATTGATTTGCAAAGTACCTCTGACCAGATATTGTCCCTGATTCTCGATAGGTGGTGACGGGGAGAACTTCCCAAATAAACAACCCATTGCCAAGAACTGAGTCGGGAATTGAGGTGGTGGAAACAGAGTAGAAAGCAGGGATGGGAGCATTAATTAAGAGTATTGAGCACTATCAAATTTTAGTGTAATGGTTTTTTTAAGGTTTTTAATCTACTTCGGTCCTACTCTACCCTACGGGAGCTACTTCAGGCGATAACTACGGAACAATTGATTTTATAGGAAGATATAGCTTCATGGGTTCTTGCTTAAATTGTTGAAATCCGTACTTTATATAAAAACTTACAGCCTTATCATCTATGGCTTCTGCTATTACAGCACATGAAGCAACTTGTGTGGAGGCATTGAGTGCCTTGATTAGAGCATCCACTAGCATTAGTTCACCAAATCTCTTACCTTTATGTTTATTATCAACAGCAAGACGACCCAACAGAGTAGCTGGTAATCGAGGATATCTAGGTAAATTTTTGGCCATATCCTCATCTAGGTCTGTAATGTTAACAGTGTAAGAAGAAAGTGTATAGTAAGCCAAAATCTGTTGGTCAGGCTCGTCAATTAAGACAAACACCGTTGAAACTTTTCTGCTTAGATCTTGATTGGCTTGTTTGAGTATGTAATTATCTAGACCATCATTCCCACAACAAAATCCCGATTTTTCTGACCGAAGGTCAGTACGAATATGTTTACGTCTATCAAAAGGTTCGCTCGATAGAGTCATTGCACGCTATATCGTATTTTTGTATCTCTCTGCTGCTGCCAAGAGTGCATCATTGGGTTTAGGAGGATTAGTCAGAGCATCAACAAAAGCTTTACTATCCTCAATACTAAGTTGAAGTGTTTGGTGTTGCTCAATGATTCGGTAAGCCTCTGCTTGAACCGTTGCCACAATAAAATCAGTTAGGGTACGTCCCTCTAAATCAGCCGCTTTCTGCAAAAGAGCTTTAGTTTCTGGACTGACACGAGCTTCAAGTCGAGCCATTGATTTTGGATTAGTTGCATTAGCCATATCTATTTAATTAACTTTAGATTAACTCCTGATTCCCATTCTATACGGCAATTTGCCGTATGTCCAGAAAAAACGCCTTAAAAAAGCATCAACACCAAGAGAAGCCGCAATTAGTTGTAGTTGAATTTTTTTTGTCCGTAGAATATCAGCCCAATCGCTAAAATTAGGTTAGAAAGTACATTAAAACTCAACACGAAAAATGAAAGCAGCTATCATCAACCAGTATGGCAGTCCTGAAGTTTTCCAGTATGTAGAAGTAGAAAAACCTCAGTTTGCTCCAGAGCAACTCTTAGTTAAAGTATATTCCAGTAGTATCAATCCAATCGATTGGAAAATCCGAAAAGGAATGCTCAAAATTCTCACTGGCAATAAGTTTCCTATGATTTTAGGGTTTGATGTAGCAGGTGAAGTAGTCTTCATTGGAAGCAGCGTTACCCGATTCAAAGTGGGCGATGCCATTTACGCACAGCTAGACCAGAGAGCATTTGGAACTTATGCCGAGTATGCAGCAGTTTCAGAAAACATTGCCGCTCATAAACCTGAAAACATGACCTACGAACAGGCAGCAGCAGTTCCTTTAGCTGCGATGACAGCTTTACAAGCTTTGCGAGATCAAGGAAAACTTAAAATTGGACATTCGGTTCTTATTAATGGAGCTTCTGGTGGCGTGGGGACATTTGCCGTACAAATTGCTAAGGTTTTGGGTGCCACTGAGATAACAGGTGTTTGTAGTGGACAGAATTTAGACTTGGTGAAAAGTTTGGGAGCAAATCGTGTAATTGATTACACGCAACAGGATTTTACAAGAGAAAACATTAAATATGACATTGTGTTTGATGTAGTCGGTAATCGTTCATTCTCTGACTGTAAAAAGGTATTGCAACCAAATGGCATTTATATAACTACTCAACCATTTCCAGGTAATTTTCTTCGCAGTTTCCTAACTTCACTACTCCCTGGTCAAAAATACAAGGTGATTCTGGTGCAATCAAATGGCTCAGATCTTGCTTACTTGAAAGAGCAAATCGAAGAAGGCAAAATTCGTGCCGTAATAGATCGCGTCTATCCGCTCTCTTCCATTGCTGCTGCTCATACCTATAGTGAAACAGAACGTGCCACTGGAAAAGTTGTGATTACAAATGTCGTCTGTTAGGAAATTTTATACCAACTTCTACTCTCCTATCCCCGCTTACCCATACCACTTTTTTCCCAATAATTAGGTGAAATCATCTTAGCCTGTTGTTCATCTAAATAAAAATCATAAATAGTCTCACCTGACAATTCACAACGTAGAGGCTCAATTATTTTAGTGAAGGGATTCCAAATAGCAGTAATAATTCGCTTAGCTTTTTTTCTGGTTAATTCACATTTCAAATGAACAGTTGGTAAATAAATGACCATTGCACTATATAAGTTAGCTTCTACCTGCATAGCATAGCGTTGGTCTAGGTCTGCCAGCTTCCTAGCTAACTCGCCATCTGTCGCTTCTAAACGTAATTCTTCCCGTTCTTTAGCCTCATCTAATAACTGTTTTGAGATGATCTTTGTGCGAATTTCAGTGCTAATAGCCCCATAATAAGCCTTCAGTCTTTCTTCATCTCTTACTTTTGCTCTAGCTAACCGTGCAGACCAATTTTTCAGGCTTTCATAAATCATTAAAGCCGAGGTTTTTTCAATTACCGTACTTAATTGCTCAATAGGAAGTATTTGTGGTTGTTCTTGTTCTTCAACAGAAATGCGGTCTGCTTGCCAAAGTAAAGCATCTCCAATTTCTACTGGTGCAACTCCTGTTAAACCATTTAAGAAAAAAGAAATCATACCAATTCTTTTTTCATCTACTTCTGCTGAATATGCTACATGACACCAAAGATAAGGAGTATTCTCCCGTTTAGCTTCGACAAACTTAATTAAACCATTGTGGGGAATAAGTTTTTGAGCCACCAATTTCTCAAAACCAGTTGTTTTAAAATGACCATTAAATTGAACACCTAAGCTAGCAACTAACCCTCTATTCCCCAATAAATCTGAAAACTTCTGCAATAAATCTGAATGATAAGTCACAAAAAGACTATTAGGATTATCAATCTGAGTTGATAGAGAAATTTCTTCAGGTAGCTCTAATGATCGAGCAATATTTTCAGTCAGTAAAACATTCAAAGTCTGCTCATTTGCTGGTTCAGCAATTCCTCCCTCTAGGGAAATTAAATTAGCTATTGTCGATAATATCGGATCTCTACCCATTATGTGTTGTTTCAATATTATTTAATAAATAAGTTATTTACTTCCTTAAGCTTCAAAATCTTCCCCAAATATTTGCTCCTCTAATTCCTGAGTTTCTCGATAACTATCTTTAGCTTTTAATAAATCGCTTGCTAACTGATTAAAAGCAGAATCTAGTTCTGGTCTAGCTTGATTTTTCAACCATAAATCCCGCACTATTTCACTAAAATCAAGGTCTTCATCCATATTGCCTAAAATAGTCTCAATTTCTCCTACTACCAACTCAAACATATTTATCTTGTCATGAAGGACTCGCAAAATATATTCTTCAATGCTGTCTTTGAGACAAAAGTTAAAAATAAATACATCCTGTGCCTGTCCAATTCGATGTATTCTACCTATACGTTGCTCAATCTTCATCGGGTTCCAGGGGAGATCATAATTAACAATGGCATTGGCAAATTGAATATTACGTCCCTCTCCACCTGTTTCAGAAGCCAAAAGAACAGGAACAGTGTCTCGAAAAGCTTCTATGGCTGCATCCTTTTCTTTAAGGGACATATCCCCTCTAAAGGTAGCAAAGACTATTCCAGCTTCTTTTAGGATAGTTTCTAAATAGTCACTAGTAGACCTAAAAGTAGCAAAGACTAAGGTTTTTTGACGTGATTGTTTTAATAGTTCAATTAATGCTTTAGCTTTCTCTCCTTGTTTTACTTGATTCGACCTTTTAACTAAACTTTTCAGTGTATCACTCTCCAAACGTTTACTTAATTGCTTAAGAGAATCAGTCAAAGCGCTTGGAGAAGAACCTGCCCGCATTAATAAATTTGTGGTAGATAGTTTATCTATTTCTACATCAGGATGGCGGAGAAACTCTGTTAAATCTTGATATAATTTATGCTCAGTATTCGAGGGAACAACAGAAATAGTGGTGGCAAATCTTTTAGGAAGTTTAACATCTACCAGAGCACGAGTATTACGCACCATTACTTCTCTCATCAATTGACGTAGTTTTTCGGGATTCTTAGGAACACGACCATTTTTAGAGTTGACATATTCTTTTTTAAAGGCTGCTTCTGTTTTTAAAAGTCCTGGTTTTAACAGGGTAAGAAGATTGAATAACTCTATTAAGGAGTTCTGTACAGGTGTAGCAGTGAGCATTAAAATGAAGCGTTTATTTAAAGCATTGACAAGTTTCCAAGACAGAGTATTTCTATTCTTTAAATGATGTGCCTCATCCACAATTACTAAGTCCCAATTACGGGAGGTAACAAAAGGGAAATGTTTAGCAGATTTAGCTGTAGGAAGAGAAGCAATAATTCGCTGGTTGGAACTCCAAAATTCTTCTGGGTTTTGTTGGAGTTGTTTAGAGTCTGTGATAATAGTATCGATGCTGAATTTCTCACTCAATTCCTGTTGCCATTGAGAAACTAATGAAGCCGGACTAAGTACTAAGAGAGATTGAATTTGTCCTCTGGCCAGATACTCCTTACAGATGAGACCAGCTTCAATAGTCTTACCTAGTCCAACTTCATCTGCTAGTAAAGCTCTCCCTCCTAATTGACGCATGACCTTTCTAGCTGTTTCAATTTGGTACCAATATTTATCAATGGCTGTAAGAGTGGGTAGACATACTAATTGGTCATAATCTGCCATTACAGATAAGTTAAACAGATCTAGACGGACTTGAAAATGCTCTACATCATCATACTTTTGTGCTTGTAGGGCTTCTAAGGCTAAGGAGGAGTTGAATTTGAAGGTGTAGGGAATATCGGAAGGCATTTCTATTAATTTGCTTGAAAAAAATTGAAACTCAAATTTACGTTAAATTTAGAAATAAAGTATCAATTAACTAACTGCTTGAAAGAGACTTCCACATTCGCTTATCAAATTTAAAATTCATTGGGGGTTCTAAATCAAATTTCAAATCAGGATGAAGAGGATTAAGTAGATAATTGAATTCCACTGGAACGATAGCTGAGGGAACTTTTAAAACAGGAGTTTCTTTCGTCTCTAACCACTTTTTCCCAATTTGTTGTAGGAGTGGATAAGCCGTTTCTTCCTGCCAATTAGGAGGTAAAGTCTGGATATCAACTTCGAGAATGTTCAGAGAGTCAGGAATATGAGCACGTATTGCTACCAGAGGAATCTTATCACTTTCGGTATGGACAAAAACTTCCAGTGTTGCTAATGCCAAACTTTCAGCCGTATAAACTACCCTCCAACCTTGAGGATGCCAACGTCCTGACGTATATAATCCTCCTTCTCCACTCAAGGCTGTGTTCTGGTGTTTTTGCTTACAGAGTCGCCAAATTTGCACTAACCAAAAATCCCATATTCAGCACGGTAGAGGAGTTCTTCAACCTTTTTAGAACCTGAGTCAGTCGCTAAGGCTTCTAAGGGAGTTTGTCCACCTAACGCTTCTTTGGGAGTAGATAACCAGCGTTGAGTTTCTGCTTTATCTTCAAACAACTCTAATGCTTGTTGGGTAATACGTTCAAACCGTTCTAATCTGTCAGCTAATGTTGATTTAAGAACAGGATTGGTTTTCTCGTAGCGACTTTGGGTACTTTCAGAAATGCCTAAAATATGACGAATCGTTACTTTCCCCACTTGAAAACGCTTTGAGACAGCTTGAACCGCTTCATATTTAGGTAGGGTTTGTGTCATTGACTAGATACCTCGTTCAATTGACTATATTTTACCGTCAATTGACGGTAATTGACCAAATGTTGCCTCAGCAGTTCTAGTCCATACTACTTGAAAGAACAAAGAACATTTACTCCTCTTCAGGAATTTGCGCGGCAAAGGAGAAAGATTCGCTTCAGATCTAGTGGTTTGGTACTGAAAGGAATGACCTTGTGCGCTAATTGAGTCCTTGTCGCACCAAGGTAAGTGCCTGCCTTTTAAAGCAACCCGTTCATCCTGAACAAAAAAAGGCAAGACCCGCAAAAGTAACTCGACTTGTTGAAAAAAAGGAGTTTTATTCATCTTTTTCGACCCTCGCTGGAATAGTGATTTTATATTTAGAGTTGAATTTTCCTCCCTTAACAATCTGGCGTTTCCCTGAACCAAAGTTTACCAAATCTAAATTAATATTTCTTACAAACAGATGTTTTCACAATTAGCTGCAAAATAAATATATAAACGTACACTATCACTATCGGACTAAAAAATTTACCTATGTCTTCACAATTCCAAGCTCCTGAACAATGGTATTCAGAGTATGACGAAGCTTCTGCCAAGCAGCAATACGAAATGCTATTGGAAATAATTCAAACTTCTCTTTTACCAGAATTTTTTGAAGAAATCGATTTAGGACAATTATTAGTAGAAATGCTAGATGAATTAGATAATAATAATCTCATAGCTGAAGCAATTTCTTTAATAAATCTACTACAACAGTATCAGCCAGAATTATATAGACAAGAATATTGCTACTTCGATAAGTTTCTTATTCAACATTATCTTTATACTTCTGAGTTAGAACAAGTTAAAGCTTCTCTAGTAAGATTTGAGGAATATCCAAGCGAAAACATTGATAAAATGTTACAAATTTTGGATTTTCTAAAATTCTATAACGCCACCGAAATTGCTACAGATTTATGCGAAAGAACTTACCATTCAATTAAAAATTCTCCCGATGTCATTGACGGAACTGAAATAGAGTTAGCAGAAATCATTTTGCTAGATTTAATGGACAAGGCTTACCAAAAAATCAAAATAGAAGAATCTGTTAATTGGGATGAATTCTCAGCAAAAGCTCAAGAATATGGACTTAAAACTGACCAGCAATCGCTAACTAATATTCAAGAAGACTTGCTCAAAGATATTTCAATAGACCAGCCATTTTTTCAAGCTTTTAAAAAACATCAGTCTAGACAGAAAATCTACCCCAGCTTATCAGTAGCCTTTCATAAATATATGGCAGATAAAAAGCAGGTTAGCTTTATTTGTAGCCAAGGAATTTGGAATAATATCTTAAAATTTCTCATAGAAGAGCGAAATTTAAACACAAAAAAATTAACTCATCCTGATAGTTTATTTGTCTTTTCTCAAAAGGAATTAGACCATTTTGTGGCACAGCAAATTGGGGGTTTCTTTTCATTAGCTCAAGCAGCAGGTTTTGCCACCTTATGGGGCGTTCCCTATCTATATGATTTCTTATTGACTAAGCAAATTATTAGTTCCGAGATTCACCTAAAGGCACTTTCAGCAGTTTCTGAACTTAAAAAGGAGTTAACAGAAAGACTTTCTCAGTCATTGTGGCAATACGATTTTGTTCATCGCTGGCTACCTCCTGATAGTTTATCTCAGGAAGATTGGGAAGCTGAAATCGAACAATTTAAGGCTAGTTTGACGTTGGTGAAACCTTTGTCAAGTGATGAACCAAATCTAAATAGAATAGAACCTTTTAAGCGAGAAGTAGAACTATTACGTAATGCTTTGGAGAAGGAGGAATCACTGAATAAATTATCGGACTCTGAAAATAAAGAAATTGATGAAGTATCCTCACCTTCAGTTAAGTCTTATAAACCAAAGAAAACCAAAAAATCTCCTCTGCAAGAAGCTGCTGAATTAATTGCCCAAGAAGAGAAAAAGCCAGGGAAAAAGAAAAAAAAGGGGTTTAATTAATTCATTTCAGATCTGCTTAAGCAGTCCCATCAGTTTATACTTACGGACATGGGTTTCCATTATCCCAGTGCGATAAGCTGACCAATCCGCTTGCTTTCCTGCTTGAGAGTATGCCGCCTTCGCCTTTTTTAGCCATTCTACAGCTACTTCGTAATACTCAGCTTTCTTGGCATCCATAATCTCTTCGGCACGACGAGAGGCATTTTCAATTACCCAGTCAGGATACTCAGAAATGGCAGCATCCATCACTTGACGAACAAGATCTGAACCATAGTAACCAACTTTTTTGTCTACTACGGCAATTGCGTCACTCACTAAACCTTCATGGAGAAAGATATTGACTTTTGCATCATCTATTCCAGACCCCCATTCTTTGTAACTACGGAGATAATCCAGCAAATCTTCTTTAAGAATTGTCCAATCTTCTAGAGCCAAGGTTTCAATTTTCTGGTAGTCAGTAAAATTAGGTTTAGCTTGGAATGCCTTAATTTTGGCAGCGAGAGCAATGTCTATTTCCTTTAAGTCTTCTGCTAGTTTGCTTAGATAATTAGCTAGTTCATAGTCACAGTTTCCAGGTAAAATTAATCCCCGTTTGGCAATCTCAAGGGCTTCATATGTTGAACCCTGACCTAACAATACTGTAGCTAAAGCAAAGGCTTCTTCCATCCCTGTCAATTTTTGGTCAGCCACTTGCATTACTTCATCAATGCGGTCTAATTGCGCCAACATGATTAAAAATTGTTCGGTCTGTCCTTCTGCCTCAGCTAGATAGAGATATTCAGAATACCTTTTCTGGTGTTCTAGAATCAGGAGACGAATTAAGGTAAGGTCTTTAGCGTAAGGGGGTGCATCTTCTTCCCATATTCCTTTGATTTCACCTTGTAAAATTCTTTGTAGGGGTGGATAGTCCCAACCTTGACGCAATGCTTCTAGACTCATAGCAAAATCAGCAGTCCATAGATCTTGCCAACTTTCGAGATTGTTTTGGAGAGAGGCTTTTTGGGATGGTGTTAGTTCTGTGACTAGGATGGCGGAAGTCCAAATTTTATTGAGGGTTTGAGCAACGTCATCATTGTCTGCACCATATTCATTTACCTCATCCCAATTTTCTACACAAGCTTGCGTAATGGCGGATAAAATCGCTATGGCATTTTGACCATCTCCTTTTTCTATGAACTCTTGCGCTTTATGGATGAGGTCGTAGAGTTCGCTGGGAACGGGATCATCTTCCCAACCTTCTTCTAAAGCGCGAGCTGCATCACGTAAAATTTGACGGACTTGGCTGCGATAGGGAGCAACATCAATACTCGGAGTAGATAATGCCGGAGAAGGTTGAGATTGAAATTGAAGAGTAGCAGGAGCAAGGCGATTAACAATATATTCAATTTTGTCGAGTAGTTCTGGCTCGTCTGTGACTAATTCCTGTATTAATTGTTGGGTTTGAATTTCATTGAGACAATCGAGCATCTGCTCTAGTGTCGGACGTTCTACTCTACGTTGACCGTAGGTCAGCCCGTAGGGTGAAGCCGCGCTTTGCGCGTCTACAAGTTTGGCGCTTTGGCGCATACAAGTGAGCAGAGTAGCTACGATATGTTTACACCAACCATCTAAATCGTAAGGGCAGGTACATTGGGCTAAGGTGATTTCATCGTTTTCAAACTGGATGCTGACCTGATAGTCATTTGATTCACTACCTTCAACTGTAGCTAAAAGGACTTGCCCACGCTGGGTCAGTGAAAGTACTGCTCTTTGTTGATAGTATTCCTCTCCTCGTTGGAAAGATTTGGGATTAGCATACCGTTTTAAGAGAGCTTCACTGAGTGGGGGAAGTGTCATAGAAGGAGTTAGTTGAGGAGCGAGTATGTTTCAATTCTATTGGATCTATTCAGAATTCTCAACGGTTAGAAGACTGGCGATAATCCGCATGGCATACCAGTCTTTCTCAATGAAAGAAGCATCAACACCAAGGTCTGCAGCAATCAGTTGTATCTGGTTTAAATCAGGAGATGTACTCAAAAGTTATATATTTCCCAACAAGCGCCAATTTTACGAGCAACACGTCCTTTAACTCCAATAACTCTTCCTGTTGGAACTTGTGTTGTCTGTCCTTGATTGTAAGCTTGGTATAAGCTTGAGGAAACTACTTCTATCTTCAATTTTTTGAGAGCCTCAGTTGCACTCATCCCGCAAACTTCGCCTCGGTACTATGCGGTTACTTAAAGGGGAAATCCCCGCTTTGGCATAAAGACCATAGCCTATTTTTATAATTGTCCCTTTAGCCACGCTCCTGGCGCAGACTACGACCTCGCGCTATTATAACCAGATTGGTCGTTAAAATCCTTACGCATAAAGACTTCATTTGGACTATCAGCAATGCGGAAAGCAATTTTTTCTTCCAGTATTTTAAGTGTTTTCATAGCATCCTTTAATGAGGATGTATAACAAAAATCGAGACATTTTTATTCTACAACATCAGCTTTCATCAAAGGATGAACTGTAACCGCTCAAGGGTGGGGAGTAATGGCTATGATGGTAAAAATATTCTGTGTTTTGTCCATAACACCAAAAAATATGGTCAAGTGGGATAAACCTTTTTCTGCCTAGAATACTGGCTAATCTCAATTTTGTTCTACTTTAATCCCACTCAAAGCACCATAGGCAATACCAATAGCATCTAAAAAAGGTTTTTTCCACCTCATTCAATAAAGACAGTTCTTGCAATCTGTAGTCATTGCCCTAAAACCCTAAAACCTTTTTCAACTTTTCAACAGACGATGAATGTTTTGCAGAAGACATTTTTTCAAGATTTTTAAGCTTCCATTTAACAGCAGGTAAATTTTCTATCTCTGGTATTCCCAAGAGTGTCCAATCTGGTTTCTTTTCCTTAACTGATAAGAGAAATCTCCGTTCAAGTTCTGTTAACTCGCTTTGTAACAGTTGGAGCATATTCTGTCTAACCTGACAAAGTTCTTGATAGGTTACAGACACTGTTGTCATCCCTTGAAATTCATTATTGAAAACAGTTTCAAAATCTAACAAGTTAGGATTTAGCAGTTCGTGTATTGGTCGATTGTGACTTATTAAATAAACCAGAAAGGCTTTTCTAATCTCTTCAGTCAAGCCTTCATTTTCTAAAAGAACTTTAAGATCAAAAATGTCTCTTGGATGTTGACGGTCTAATGCTGCACAAATTTTCCCTCCATATAAATCAGCCATTGAAAGAGTTCTGACCGATATAAACATCTCAAATTCATTTTGAGCTTGGATACATAAATCACGAAGAAGACAGGGGAATACAGTCCCTCTAATTGTTTCATTAGGTTCAACCTTGATTAAAGAACCTTCTGATTTGATAAATAACTTTTTAATATGTCTCGACTGAGAATAGGACGGTTGAATATTAATATTAGGAAATGCTGATGAGATTTTTTGAGAAGATGAATAGAGAATTTGACTGATATTATTTAATGAAGTCTCTCGGTCTTCAATCACTAGATAAGCCAGATCAATATCAACTGATAAACGAGGCATATTGCGGACAAATAAATTAATTGCACTTCCTCCTTTTAAAGCAACCCGTTCGTCCTGGACAAAAAAAGGCAAGACACGCAAAAGTAACTCAACTTGTTGAAAAAAGGGAGTTTTATTCATCTTCTTCAACCCAAGCTGGAATAGTGATTTGGTATTTAGAGTTGAATTTCCCTCCCTTAACAATCTGGCGTTTGCCTGAACCAAAGTCTACCAAGTCTAAGTTAAGATTACCTACCAAAGGTAAGTCCAGATATTCCGCCATAGACATGAATAATCGTTTGACTTTAACCGATGTACAGTTTTCTAAAAGCTGCTGAACTATAACAGGACGTAGGGTTGTCAACCCCTCCATCAGCAAACAAGATTCCTCAAAAGACTGTTCATGGGGAATTAAATAAAGTACCTCCATAATGGCGCGTTCGGGAGAAGATATTTTGATTGAAAAACTTCCATAATCTCTCTTTGTTAAGCCAATATGTGGAACTTGTCCAAATAAATTAGTAGTAAAATATTGAAGTTTTATGTTCTTGTTGTACTCTTTAAACCAAGAAGGAAGTTTAAGATTGGGGAGTCCAAATAACGTTACCGTTTCTTGACCAAGAGGAAGATAATGACCGTATCCTAATATTAAAAGGGCAGTTTTTGCTGCAACATGAATATTATGACCCAGTTGTTCTTGTATTGCCCAAAGCCCACCCTTCCAATCGACAGAATCTCCTTTCCTAGCAAAAGCCCCCCTTCCCACTGATATAATCCAGTTGCTGTCACAATATTTCTTAGTTAAAGAAGGTGGTATTCCCTGAAGGTTTAACCAGGAAGCTGTATAAACAACTCCATCAGGCCAGTTGGACAAGAGGTTGTTTAATCTTCGGGTTCTCTTTGCTGGACTGGTTGAATGAGTTGATTCTTGGTTTCCTGCTACTTGTGCATTAAGTGCCAGGTTCATTATTCTTCTTTTTTATATCCTATTAGATAATAAAATAGCATGAAAATAAACCAAGTGTGACTATTAATTCTGTTCTACTTTCACCCCACAGAATGCAGCATACGCAATACCAATAGCATCTAAACGACTTCTCCCCACATTCTTCAAATCAAATAACGCGCTCACAGTATCTGTTACCTCTTCATTGTCAGCTTTTCCAGAACCTAAATGCGCCTTCCACATCGAGGGGTAAAGATGTACAGGTACAATTCCTACTTCTCGATAACAAACCAACTGAATAACTCCTGCTGCTTCTAAAACAGTCCTAGTCGTTTTAGGATTTTCGCCAATTAAAGGAATTTCCATCGCCACATTATTAGGTTGAAACTCTCGCAGAAGTGTTACTAAATCCTGCTCTAACTCCCATAGTCTTTCAGAGGTTGGGCGTTTTTTGGTTGTTTCAACTGTGCCGTGTCCTAGTATTTTTGGCAAATCAAACCCAGTTTCTTTTCCTTCAAGTACTGCCCATCTAACCACTGCTAGACCAGGATCAAAACCTATCCATCTTTTTATGGTTGTGTCAGTAACTAATACATTTGTGGTAGCTTTGGCAATACTTGGCTCTAAATCTAGCAGTTTAGTAATACTGGCTTGCAGACTATCTAAACCCATTTTTTCTTGATACTGCTCTAATTTTTCCCAAAGACTAGGTTCAAGCCGGAGATTATAAGATTTTTTGGCTTGGATAATCCCATTGGTTTCCATACTTGAGGGGGAGCCATGTTTGGTCGTATAAACTCTTTCAGTATTCGCGTTTTCCGTCTGAAGTGAACGAATCCTAGCAACAAAAGGATGACTAGTGTACGTTTGTTTGGCAATCATTCTGTCACTCCAAGACGACCATTCTGGATCTGACAAAAGTAGACTAACCGCATGATGTTTATCGGCAGTGGTTCGTCGTAACCCATGCTCCGCATTAGCCCCAACTGCGTACAGGATAGCGTCTCTTAAACTTCCTTGTTTTAAAATCACTTCAATATCATCTTGTATCTCAGCCAGACGATACGCAGACAGCCTGTGAAAGCCGTCTACCAGCCAATAAAAATCTCCATCAAAAAAGACTACAATAGGTGGAAAAGTATGTCCTTCTTTTATTGCCCCGGCATATTCAACGACCGTCATTTGATTGATTTCCGCTCTCGCCTGTGTACCACCATCCGTGCGAATCTGACTCAGTAATAATCGCATTTAGCTATTACAGCGCTTTGCTGTTATTTACAGCATATTATTTAAAACTATTGGAATCTTGAAAGGTGTTGGGCTTAGATGGTTAAAATTATCAAGAGAAAAATTCTGCTCCTATATAGCATCGAAAAATTTTTGAGTTTTATTAAGGTTATTTCTCTCTATTATATATTAGAAGCCATCTTTGGGTTGTTTAATAAGAGAGATGGAAATATTTCCAGTGAGCAAATAAACTATTAGTACCATCAATCATTTCAGCCAGATAGCCAGAATACTTTAGTTTAAAAATACTAACAGTTAGATTCTCGCCAATTGAGATATCAATACACCCAACCTTACTCCATTTTAATAAACTGACTACTCGACTCATCCGGTCTAACATGAAGGTAACGAGAAGTCACTGCCAAAGAAGAATGCCCCAAAGACTTCATCAACAACTCAACCCCTGCCCCATTTTTCAAAGAGTGACAAGCATGGGCATGACGCAACCAATGAATAGAAGTATGGGGATTAATTCCTGCAGTTTCTGCCGTTGCTTTAACCATCCTATGTATAGCATGACGGTCTAACCTGTTCCCAAAGCGAGAAAGGAATACAGCATTAGTTAACTCACTCTTAGGCAGTTCCTTAATTTCCTGCCACAACTGTTTACCAATTAGTAATGTCCTTGTTTTACTTCCTTTCCCAAAGATAGTGACGACTACTCCAGTTCCAGTTTCAATAAAGTCTGACCAATTGAGATTGACAAGTTCTGACACCCGCAAGCCAAGAATATAAACCAGTTTCAGTAGAACTAGATTGCGCCCTGGTTTTGCTGCTTTAATCAATCGTTGTATGTCAGCCTCTTCTAAAATCCTTTCATTGAGAGCATCTTTAGCTTTAGTCGTTTTAATCAAAGCAGCAGGGTTAATTTGTAGGTAGCCAGTTTTCACCCCAAAACTAAACAGAGACTTAATAATCCCCAACTTATTATTAATAGTATTCTGAGAACTTTTCCGTAATTGATAAGACTCCAACCACAACACAATATCTTCTAGCATCACTTGATGGAGAGTTTTAGCAGTGAAGTCAAGAAATTGTTTAGCTACCATCACATAAAGAAGTTGAGTAGTTTTAGCCTTTTGTGAGATCCATAACCGGACGAATTCAGAATCACTTGTGGTTTCCGTCAATAAAGGATAGGTATTCAGAGCCATCACAACTAAATATCCGTTTTGTTGTGATTATACAAACTTAAAGTAACAGACAAATGTCCTACAGAGAAAGCGATAAAAAACTGTCTTAAGAGTTGTTCAGCGTGCCCTCGCAGTTAAGATGAAAATTTCTGCTTCTATATACAATTTTTCGCCTTTACCCCTAAATAGTCGCTCTTTGTAGATGGGGAGATATTTTTAAAGAAACGTACATTTTGTCGCTGGAAACTTTACCATACTAGTATATTTATCTACGACTGATAGCTTTTGAGGATTATGGGCATGGTGAAGCTAGAGGAAATAACATATCGAGCGCGCACAATTTTCCCTTAGGCTGTCCTCTTGGAAAATGTTGGTTTATCTATAGAAAGTTTTGATGAGGTGAAATCAGTGCTGTTAATATTGGCGATTTTAATGCCGATGCTAAGACATTAAGAGTCAAAGGAAAGAAGACAGGATATGAGGTAATTGAACTATCTTTGACGACCACAGAGGCTATACTAGAGCTTTAGAGTAGGGAAGTCACTCAATTCTTCACTCTAAGAAAATGAAATTTAAGTTGACCAATATAATTAATTAATGGTTTAGAGGAGTTCGTCTCCTGTTCGCCACTGAACATAGAAACTTGATAGTCTCCTGGTTCTGGAAAATGACAGGAGAGTTGAATTATCCCTTCTTTATTATCTTCACTTTCACATCTTTCTAGTTTTAGTTGTTTTTCTTGTGTAGATGGGTTAATGGATAAGAGAAATTTCTCAAGTGAAAATCCAGATTCGTTTTTTCTTGAAAAAAAAGCTAAGACTTTCTTGGGAGAGTTTGAAGGAATCTTAATCTTGAGCAAAGCAGTTCCTTGAACATTTGTTTGGTATTCAGTTGGCTTCATTATTGTTAAGTCCTCGGCAAAAAATTGAGGTGTTAAAATTGGCTGTTTTTCAAAAGAATTATCATCTTCAGGAGAACGTAAAAGCTGCCAAGCTTGGTTCTCAGGCAAATGACTTATAATCATTACTTGGGGAGGGGGCATAAGGTAGTCTGCACTGTAAAAGGCAGGATTTTCTGATTTACTATCATCCCATGTTGTATCAACTAGTTGCCAATTACCTCTAACTTTGACTGCGTTCCAGGCGTGAAGTGTCCAATCATAATCAGAATGTATTAATCTTAAATTCTCAGGAATTAATTCTATAGACGCTAAGTCTGGACGAATTCTTCCGCCAACAAAAACGACATCTATCCCTATCGCTCGTCCTAGAGCAAGGAAGAGATTAGCATAACCTTCGCAGACTGCTTTGTGAGTGATAAAAACACTTTGGGCATCTTGAGCAGGTCGTATTCCTGTTTTGAGCACGTCTTTATCATAAGTCACTCTGTTAATAACATAGTCATGTAAAGCTTTGATTTGTAAGTAAGGCTCTGGTTCCTGTTGGGCAATATATTGGGCAACAGATTGAATACTTTTTTCTATGTCAGGTGTGATCCTGGCAATGACTGGATGAATGTTTTTATGCTCTTTCCATGACCAGGGTGAATTGGCTATAGGCGGCGTGGGATTGTATCTTAAACGAATGATTTTATCATTTAAGGGAACATTGATTATAGATGGGTAGGCTTGATAAATTAAGGCTATTGTTAGTAGGAAAAAGCCTAAAAAATCTGGACGTTTTATTTGCTTTAAATTCCGAGATTTTAGAAATTCTAAAAAAGATTTATATCTTTTTTTTAAGATGTTCTTTTTCCTCACAATAACCCAGCCAAGAATAAAAGCAAGTACAATAATGATTAAATAATCTACTATTAAACTATAGCTAGGAATTAAATGATTTTTGACAATTAAATATGCCAAGCCTAAAATAATACTTATAATCAGCAGAAAAGTAATAATTCTTTGGCTTATTAATTTTCTCTTATTTTTCCTAAGTTGGCGAACTATTTCCTGAAAATATCTTTCAAAATTGTTGTTATCCATAAAAAATCCTTGTTAACAATAAGTTCTGCTTTTGAGTTTAAACTTAATATTAATTGCTATGCCAATAAGCTAAAACGCATGGAAAATACGTTTTAGCGCAAGTCCCTGAGAGGCTCAAGGTTGTAAAACAAAGCGATAGGTAAGATTGATTCTCGGTCCTACTTGAGCCGCTTTTCTAGGGCTAGTTTTAGGTACTTGATGCTGCCAGAACTTCTGTGTTGTCCCTGCCATAATCAGTACGTCCCCATCAGAGATTTCAAAATTTCTTTTGAGCGTTTTATCATCTTTCTTCTGAAACATAAACTTTCTCGTGGCGCCAAAGGAGACGGAAGTTATAACAGGAGAGCCTAACTCTTTTTGATCATCTGAGTGCCAGCCGACAGAATCATTGCCATCCCGATAGAAATTGAGGAAAACGGCGTTAAATGTTACTCCTGATATAGGTTCAATCAAAGATTTAATCTCTAATAAGGTCTCATCCCAAGGCAAGGGTTCCCTCGTATAGCCAGAATAACGATAGGGGTAATCTCCGTGGTAAGCAGACTGTCTGGGTTCAAGGAGTACTTTTCCAAAGATCTTAACTGGGCTTTGTTCCCATTGAGTCTCTCTTGATTTTAGTAATTCCGTCATAAAATGCTGAGTCTTTGAAGGCTCGAAGTAGTTTCTATACAAAATTACTTCAGCATCGGGCATGACAATTTTTTCTTCAGTACACATAGTTATTTCTTAATTCCTTCTATATATATTTCGTTGTACAACTCAGAAATTATGCAAGTGACAAAAAAATATCGACAGTCGGTTCACTCATTTTCTGTCACTTGCAGTATAAAAAGGTAGAAAAAAAAACTTTAATTTAGTACTAAAAATTTTTCGATCATCTCGCCCCCTTTGATTTGCAATTTCCTTTGAAAATCAATATTTGATACTTGATTGGCAGCCGATGTGACCGCATTGAATTCATCCCACCAAGATACAGTGTTACTAATTATCGTTTCTGCAGTCTTAGCGCCAGCATAGCGAGAAATTAGACGTACTATTTCATTATGCTCTTCTTCATTAGGTATCGTTTGGCTCATCATCTCTATGGCAGGTAGTAAGATAGTAGTCTCAAAAGATAGACTACGTTTAATCTGAGCATCGATAAATGTAGCTACTTCTTTTTTCGAGGCTAAAGACATTAGTCGTCCTGTTGCTAATGCCCTTTGAATAAAAGCACCATTTGAACAGATTAGTCTCTTCCAGTAGACGCTAACCTCTAAAGAAGGGCGATTAAAAGCTTTCTGTCCCCACCGAAAATTGCGTAAAGAGCCTGATAATTGAACATGATCTTCTGGTAAAACTTCTAAGACATTTGGATTTCCAAAAAAGATGTCCATGGAGGAACCATCTAAACGTACATGAGCCTTGACACCCCAAAATTCAAATCTTTCAAGAATGACTTTATCGTCTATTAAAGGACAAGCACCAGGAAGAATCGCTGCGATGTGTTTGTTATCTGAATCTTCATTACTAGATGAAACAACTACAGAAACAGAGCCATCCATTTTTTTCAGTAATTGATTAACTGAATGTGCATGTAAACTAGGGTCGATAAGATTAGAATAAGCAGGAGTGATGCCGACCAAGGAGTTTAAGTGTTCAGCAGCAACGTCTGTTAAGGGAAGACCATCAAATGCTTTGACCTGAGAATGATGATGGAGAAGTCCATCTTTATCGAGATGAATGTTATGAGTTTGGATTAGATTGTTCCTCTGTGTACGACTATTTAAGTGTTTTAGTGCAGCAGCAGGAGTTTTAAAATCACCAGTAATGGTCTTTTTTGTGTTGGGAATCATAGTAAATCTCTATTTTCAGAACTTAGGTAAATAACTTATGAGACTTTTTCCTGAAGGGGGGTAAATGGCTAAAGGCTTTGTGGAATGTGGGTTCTGATTAAAATGTTGAGGCTCTCAAATAACTGGATTCAATATCGTTAATCGTAGGACATCCACTCAAAGCCATTGCTAAATCTAGTTCATTGGTCAGTAATTCCAAGACATGACTAACTCCTGCCTCCCCATCTACGCTCAATCCCCAGAGGATAGGACGACCCACTAACACCGCTTTTGCGCCTAGTGCCAAGGCTTTGAAAATGTCTGTCCCGCGTCTTATGCCTCCATCCATCAAGATATCAACTTTGTCTCCAACTGCTTTGACAATATCTGGAAGCGCATCTAAAGTAGCAATCGCACCATCTAACTGCCTTCCACCGTGATTTGATACAATAATACCGTTTATCCCATACTGAACGGCGGTAACTGCATCATCAGGTCTTAAAATTCCTTTTAGGATAATGGGAAGATTGGTGATTTCTTTTAACCAGGCAATATCTTTCCAACTCAAGGCCGGGTCTATCTGCTGCTGAAAATAAGCAAATAATCCAGACTCTGTTTGAGGTATTTCTAAATTCTTCAGTCCTCTGAGATTTGCTAGTTCTAAATCTTTTGGTAGAATGAATTTGTTTCTTACATCTGCTTCTCTGCGTCCTAATAATGGAGTATCAACAGTCAAACATAAAGCACTATATCCTGCTTTTTCGGCACGTTTCACCAATGCTTCGGTTAACTCCCTGTCTTTATGTATATACAATTGAAACCACCGCAGTGGGTCAACACTAGCTACATCTTCAATGCTCTTAGTCGATAGTGTACTTAGTATCATCCCAATTCCTGCTTTTTGGGCTGCCTTAGCTGTTGCTATTTCTCCATCAGGATGAGCGAGACATTGAAACGCCATTGGTGCAATCAACACTGGTATTGATAAAGACTGTCCAAGAATTAAAGTGGATCTATTCCGCTTGCGAACATTAGTTAGTACTCTTGGAAATAGTCGATAACGTTCATAGGCTGAGCGATTGTCTTTAAGTGTTGCCTCATCTAATGAACCACTGCTGTAGTAAGCCCAAGCCATTGATGAGAGTTTCTGCTTGGCTAAAGCTTCATACTCGAATAGGTTAATTGGTTTAGTCATTAGACCTGTTATTGAACTGGGGGACGCCCAACTATTGAGATGTCTAATGTTTATAGGGTTGTATTGAGAATTTATGTCTATGACTAGATAGCGCGGATCTTGAGTCAAAGGATTAATGTAGAGTTCAGGATGAAGCGCACGCCAGAAATATTTCACAAATATTTCTATTTCTTTTTTAGAAATTCCTCTACGGGGTTGTCTTAGTCTTTCTTCCGCTTCGATGCGCCATTGTAGACTAAGACTATAATGTTCTGGTGCCAGAATCATTAACTGATCTAGTTGCTCCCAAAGAGGTAGATAGTTTTTGAGCCGTCTGTTACAATCTTTAGCAAACTCTATATCTTTCTCGTTGTCGGGAATTGACACAAGTTGCTTCTTTAGTTGGTCAAAATCAATAGGACGAACGCCTACAAACCAGCCTTCAAATAGTACAATGTCTATTTTTTCGGAGACTTTATAAGGTTTTATGCGCTCCCCTTGTCCATTATGCAGTTTTTTGTCAAAGCGTGGTATATAGATATTATATTTACCTGATGATACCTGATTAAATAATTCAAGACCTAAAAAGATGTCATGTGTTCCAGGTGGACCGCGTCTATCTAAACGAGAGTCTATGTAATCTCGGATATATTCACGTTCTGTTAGAGGTAGGTATAAATCATCTAGAGAGAATGTAATCGCATTTAAACGATGTTCTCTTTTTAAAATCTTCACCAATAGCTCACATACAGTACTTTTTCCTGTTCCTTGACCACCTAATATTCCTAGAATTAAAGGACGACCAAGCTTTTGCTTTTCTTGAGCTATTATTGGCGCTATTTTTTGGGCTACAGGTTTCCAAGAGCTTTCGGCTGTGTTTATAATGGTATCCATATTATCAGTTTGAGAAAGAGTTAAGTTTATAGAGATTAAATGTCTAAACTTTCTAACTACTTCTCTCTCTAGAGCTAAGCATTATATTTGTTTCTTTATAAAACTTAATAATTTATTTAAAAGGTACAAAATCATAACCATTAGAGCTTTCGGGGCTAGGTTTAACTTGAAGTAATAACCCTGGTCTCTTCTTTATATCTGTAGCATCAAGATTGTCTGCAAGTGTCTCTCGATTAGCCCCATTCTTTAACGCCTTGATTATGAGCCTTGTCACATAGTAGCTATTGGCGGTTCGCCAGTTAACATTTCCCCCCCAAAGTGTCTTTGCATTTTCAACTAAAACACTATCTTGACTAGGATGCCAAGGGGTCGGTACAATTAATCCATTAGATTTTTCTTGAGCTCCTGTAGTCTTCCCAGTATAAAGAGTTGTACTACCTAGTAAAATCAAATTAGGATTAGTGTTGGTTTGCAGTACTTGTATAGCTCTGCCAATGTTATTTACATTAGGAGCTAACAATAAGCTATCTGCATTAACATCTTTGATTTTTTGTATTATCTGCTTAGCCTTCAATTTATCCAAGCAATGATCAACATAAGTTGTTTTTTTCGTACTGAGGAAAGCACCTTTAAACTCGTTGCTAAAGTCAGTATTATCCGGTGAGGAATAATCAGAGCATATCATGATATGCTTTATCTTCGGATTTTCAACCGCATATTCGGCTAGTTTGTTGGCTAGTGAATTAACATCAACAGCCGTGAAGATTGGCTTGCCCATTTTAGATAGCTCTATAGAAAAGGAAGTAGGTGAGAACATTACTAACTTTCCTTTTTTGTAAATTGGCGCAGCACCCAATGCAGCATTAGCGGCATTGGGACCAACAATCGCGATGATATTATCCTTATCCTTGTTTTTAACAAAGTATTCTGCTAATTGTGTAGCAGTATTAAGATCATTGTTATCGTTAGCAATTTCTACCTGCAATAGTTTCCCATTAATACCACCTTGGTTATTAACTTCATCTTGGGCTTGAGCTACACCTCTGAGCATTTCCTGTGCTACATTTGGGTTTTGAGTGATAGGTACACTTGCAACAATTTTGAGAGAATTTTTAGTACTTATTTTGGCATTATTTAAGTAAATTAACGCTTCTGGGTCATTGTGATAAGCTGTAAAAGAAGAATTAAAGTTTTCTTCTGCCTTATCAAAACTACCTTTAGCATATTCTTTCGTACCTGCTTCTTTATCAGAATAGGCTCTTTTACGTACTACTTGGACTGGATTGGTCTGTTGAGAAAAATCAGGCTCTTTTGAGGGGTCATTAAATAATATTTTGTCCCCACTACTTATTCTCTCAGTTACAGGTGGAGGTGGAGGTGGTATTATGTTTAAGTAGGTAATTATTCCACATACTATTAATGCAACGAATAGATATTTTTTGTTTCGGTCTAGAATAAGAGAATTAATTGACTGTAAATATTTAAAGATTCGGTTTAAAATAGAATGCTTAATCGTAATTCCCCTAGCATCGGGATGTTGATAAACAATCGGTAACCAAGTAGCACAAGGATATTTAAACTCTATTGGCTGTAGTCTTTGTCTTGCATGACGTACAGAAAGATAGAAGGATTGTTGTTTGTTAATTAATTCATCTAAAAAGTATTCGAGAAATTCTGGGGCGACTCTATCCAGGATGATTTCTCGCATTACAATAACTTGTGGAATACCAAGTTCAACTAATGATTTGGCTATTCCTAGACCATCACAAGAACAAAAAATAGCTAATTGTAAACCATTTTCGATGGCTCTTCTTAGTGCATAGCTTAAATCTTCTACGCTTATTTCTTGGTCTTGATTAATCGAAAATCTTCCACTATCATTGTCTGTACGACTGTGCCCAGCAAAAAAAAGTACATTATAACTTCCGTTCCGCAAAGAATCAGTTAGTTCTTGAAGAGTAGGTCTCTCTAAAGGTTCTCTTCCGGTTAACTCTCTAAGTAATCGTCTATCTTCTGTAAGATTAATATTTGTATCATCACCGAGAACTGCTAAAATTTCCAGGTTAGTAATACTCTTAATTCTTGGTAGATGTTTAACTTGACGAGTCAAAACGATTTCTGCTTTGGTATAGTCGTCTTTTATTAAGCTCCATAAATGCCAAGGCAATTTCTGCACTTGAATATCATCAGTTCGCACCATTAGCAGAAATTCTTCAGCATGGTCTATATGTCTTATAAGGCCTTTTATTATAGGAGAAAATCTTGAAGACTCTAGCCAAGTATTAAAACATTCTTCCAACTCTTCAGCTGCTTTTTTACACTTCTCAATAACAGAAGCAAGAGAAGCATCGGTAACTGGTCGGCCAAGAAGTTCTGTAACTCTTTGGTTTCCTAGCTGATAGTAGATATTCCACCAAGTATTATAAGCTATTATAAGCTCTGGAGCAGGTGGTAAGTTACCCTGAATATCTATAATACAATGAGAAGCAGTTTTTTCCCGATAGAGAATAACGGTAAAACCTCTGTTACAATCACCTTCAACAAATCTTAGAACTATTGAATTCATCTTTAGATTATAAAGCGTTCTACAATATTAACTCGATTTACAGCTAAGCTACTTGTACCTAGTCTTGTAGCGAATAAATATAATATACAAATATTATAGAGGAGTAGTGAAACCAGTCAACTCATATGCTATGTCCTTTGTGTTTTGAGGAGTCTAGCAATAGCTATTGTAGACTCCTTTGTCAAAATTACCGTACAGGTAGACTACATTAAGTCTCCTCTTGTTATGGTTTAATTTCTTCGGTTTTTCTGTAAAGTTTTGTAAACAGTTCTATAAAATTCTCCACTTCCCAAAGATATCCGAATAAGAGGCTTTCATGTCAGATGTCTGGGAATAACAATGAAGAATTTAACTCGTAAACAATGGATCGTATTTTTTGCGGCCTGGTTAGGTTGGGGATTTGATATCTTTGATGGAGTACTGTTTAATTATGTTGCGCCCAATTGTGTCCCTACTCTTCTACACCTGCCTATTGGTTCTCCAGAAGCGAAGACACAAACACTTATTTGGACAGGTATAATCACCTCTGTTTTATTACTTGGTTGGGCAGTTGGTGGTATTGTCTTTGGCTATATTGCAGATCGTATTGGTCGTGCCAAAACCCTTCTTTTAACCATGCTTCTCTATGCCTTCGGTACCGCTAGTTGTGCATTTGCTCCCAATATGGAGGTATTGCTGTTATGTCGAATTATTGCTAGTTTAGGCATCGGTGGAGAATGGGCAGCAGGAGCAGCTATGGTAGCAGAAGTAATGCCAAATAAATATCGTGTAGAAGCAGGAGCATTACTCTATACATCTGCTCCTATGGGCTTATTTTTAGCTACTTTTGTCAATCATCAGATCGCAGGAGTCCTTTTCCCTGATACTCCTGAGACTTCTTGGCGTTATGTATTTCTCGCTGGTTTAATTCCGGCTGCAGTGGCTTTTATTGTCCGTTTTTTCATCAAAGAATCAGAAGTCTGGGAGAAAGAAAAAGAACCCCCCAAGTTTCAAGAAATCTTTGCCCCAGAAATAATAGACGCGACCAGAAGTGGGTTATTAATGGCTGTTATCGCCTTATTAACTTGGTGGAGTTGTAATGCCTTTATTCCTGTTGTCGCATCTGGTCTAGCTCAAGCTTTTGCTAAAAGTCAGCACATACCAGCAGACCAATTACAAAAGACTATTGAAGATTGGAAAACCACCATTACCAGCAGTTTTAATACAGGTGGTTTAATTGGGACGATTTTGACAATTCCTGCTGCTAAAATCGGACGCAAATGGATGTTTACCATTTATTTCGCTCTATCTAGTTTAGCCGTTACTTTTACCTTTGGAGGTGTTCATGATTCATCTCTAAAAGTTTGGTCTTGGTTATATTTTGCTATTGGTTTAACAGTCTTTGGAATTTTTGGAGCGTTTACTTTTTATTTACCCGAACTCTTTCCAACTCGTTTACGAGCTACAGGAGCAGGTTTCTGTTATAATGCCGGTCGAATTATTACAGCTATAGGTCCTTGGATGGTCGGACAAATTGCCTCTCGTCAGGTTAATGTCCTGCAAGGTGCTTTTGAAGTTCTTTTTGTGGTTGGGTTAATTCCTATAATTGGTATTTTCTTAATGCCTTGGGTTTTGGAGCCTAAAGATGCCTCTGTTAATTGAGTAACGCCCACAACTTTTAGAGATTTTCAAGGTAACAACGATGTCCAACAAACAAGAAATCAAAAGTTTGGTTATTTCTTTACTTTTTTGTGGCGGAATAATAGGTTCTCTAGTTTACTTCTTAATCCCTCATACCAATATTCCCACCGATTCAGACCGCATTAGTAAAGGAGAAAGAATTTTAGTTAATAACCAGACAAATTCTGATAAAGAAGCTGGGGCAACAGCCTATGCTCAAGGCGATTTTCCTTTAGCAGAACGCAAGTTCAAGGATTCTTTAGAAATTAATCCTAATGACCCAGAAGCCTTGATTTACTTAAATAATGCCCAAATTGGGAAGAGTAATGCTTTCAAGATAGTTGTAAGTGTACCTATTAATACTAACCAAAATGTAGCACAAGAAATGCTCAGAGGAGTCGCTCAAGCCCAAGATGAAGTTAATAACCAAGGTGGCATTAAAGGAAGACCTTTACAGGTAGAAATTGCTAATGATGACAATGACCCTAAGATTGCTAAACAATTAGCAGAGAGCTTTGTGAAAGACTCAGAAGTTATAGCGGTCATTGGGCATAATTCTAGTAATGCTTCTTTGGCTGCCGCACCCATTTATGAAGGGGGAAAATTAGTGATGATTTCCCCGACTAGTTCCTCCCAACAATTATCTAGTATGGGTAAATATATCTTTCGCACAGTTTTTGATATTCGTTTAATTGCTGAGCGATTGGCTGATTATGCGGTCAAAGTACTTCATAAAAAGAATGTTACTGTCTGTCTAGATTCTAAATCAATAGATAATCAATCTTTTAGCAATGAGTTTATCAAGGCTTTCTTGAATAATGGCGCTAAATTAGTAAATATTGAATGCGATCTAGCTGCGCCTAACTTTAATGCTGAGGATATAGTATCAAAGGCTATCGCTAAGGGTTCTGATAGTATCCTTTTAGCTCCTTATGTAGATCGGATTAATAAGGCTATGGAAGTAGTCAGAGCCAATAACAAACGATTGACTTTATTAGGTAGTAATACTCTCTATACTCGGCAAACCTTAGATGAAGGAGGAGCAAATGTCAATGGTTTGGTTTTAGTTACACCTTGGCACCCTAGTCAATATCCTAATCATCCTTTTCTTAAAGGAGCCAAAGATCTTTGGAAAGCTCCTGTTAATTGGCGAACAGCTACTAGTTATGATGCTACCTTGACCGTAATCAAAGGTTTAAAGCAGGGTGCTGATCGTCAAACACTTGCAGAAGTTTTTCATAATGGTCATTTCTCATTCGATGGTGCTACAGGTGTTGTTCAGTTTTTACCATCAGGAGATCGTCAAAAAGGAAAAGTGGTGTTAATTCAAGTGCAATCTAGCACTAAAAATCCTACTGGTTATGATTTCGTACCTCTTAAATAACGAGTGGCTACGCCCACACGTTCATCTCTTGTCCTATAGAGAGATGGCGTTGAAAAAAATTTTTTTCCAATTCTGCATAAAATCCTGGCTGAGACAACGATAAATAGATAAGAGAAACAAACAATAAGGGAAAAGCTTAAATGTGTAACCACCAAGAGCCTATAGAACAGACGTTACGACGCCTAATTGAAGAGGTAAGACAATATCCGCCAAATCGTGCTAGAAGACGTATTGCTATGACTAAGTTGATTATGGCTATTAAATCTGCACCCAATCTGAGTCGGCAACGTCGATGGTCCTCACAGCCCTACTATCTAGACTGTTACGGTGAAGCCTTGAATAAAGCTTTGAGGGAATTTTGCCGGAAGATTGACAATGATCCTAATTTCCCTCGTCATGATTACCCTGTAATGCAGCAGTTTAATCGGCTTTTTACATCTAGAATGTCTGATTGTTGTAGGAGTTGTAACACACCCCAACCACCGGAAGAAATAATCGATCCTATCAAAGATGACGATAGAATCGACATCCTTAATTTGATAGATGAAGATCCCGAAGGTTTCTTCCAGAACACTAGAATGCCAAATTCCGATGTCAATTTACAAAGAATTTTACTCCTATTGTTTCAAGGGTATACATGGCAAGAAATTTCGGCAAGATTGGGAGTTCCGATTCCAACACTTTCTAGCTTTTACCAAAGAAAGCTAACACCGACTATCTATTATATAAGAAACCATTTAGGTATTGTCAATAATTGGAACTTAATCATTGAGGATCTCTTACTTCGGAGAAGAGTGCCTGCTGAGAAGTTGCAACTATTGATATTAAAAATAGTAATCACTATTGATCCAGAAGGCTTTTTGCATGGTTTAATTGTAGAAAATAATTTTTATGGTAATGCTAGAAAGATTCTTTTGTTAATTTTAGATGACCGTAATTTTGCCTATATCAACACAACTTTGAACGTTTCTACACAACAAATTGTGAGCTTATTTCGGCAAAATATAGATAATATTATTGCCTATTTTAAGCAATATATATTAAGATTACAAGAAATAATCACTCACGATCCAGAAGGATTGTTGCATAGTTTGACCATCCCAAATCATCCTGATGCTAATGCCAAGATGATACTTTTATTAACTTTAAATGGAAAGAATCTTGTTGAGATTATCAGACTTTTAGTTGTGTCTCAATCAGAAATATTAAACTTATTTACACAGAATATAGATAATATTATTGTCTATATCACGAGATATATATAGAAGTCAAAAAACATACAAGGAGAACATTTTATCATGAATAACAATAACATAGATTCTGGCAACCTAACTTTCACTGTCAACTTAGCTATTGAAGCTCATTCGATTGCTCGATATTTATCTCAAGGAATAGCTAATGAGGAAAAAGCTAAACAAGTCTCTCATAATAGCTTGGCTGTATATGCCTTAGATTATTACCTGAACTGTCTAGGATTTGAAACAGATTGGCCGAATAGTCATAGCCATAATTCCCTAGATGTGACGTTGATGGATGTAGCTGATTTAATAGTTACAGATATGGGGGAATATATTGGGAAATTAGAATGTCGTCCTGTGCTACAAGGGGCTGAATATTTAGAGATACCTTATGATGTTTGGGAAGAACGAATAGGCTATGTAGCCATACAGTTAGATTCTGATCTCAGACAAGCAGAAATTATTGGCTATACTAAAGAACCAAGGGAACGAGTTAATCTTAATGATTTACTATCTCTAGAGAATTTTATCTATGATTTAACTGATCGAACTGTTGTAAGATTACGTAAGTGGTTAGAGGGGATTTTTAATGCAGAATGGCAATCTGTTGAGCAACTTTCAATTCCTGAAACTTTCAATGTTTCATCCAAAAGTCGAAGAAGCCCAAACTTGGCATTTAGGGGATTTAGATTTAAAAATGGAGAGAGCAGGACTAAAACCAAGAGTATAATTAGATCTCAAGAAATTGATTTAGGTTTAGAAGAACTTTCTCTAGTATTAGTGGTTGATATAATATCAGAAGAAGGGAAAGATTTAGACATTTTGATTCAAGTTATTGCTCTGGAAAATTTGTTATTACCAGAAGGGACAAAAATAATTATTCAAGATGAATTAGGAAGTCCCGATTTAGAAGTAATATCAAGTGGTAAAGATAACTGTATCGAATGTAATTTTGCTGCTGAATTAGGCGAAAAGTTTCAAGTTACAGTATCTTATAAAGATAGTAAAAAAACTATCAATTTTGAATCTTAATTAAGTAAGAGAGGCGCTCATAATGGTTCTCTATGCACTGTTAGTGGGAATTAATAAATACCCTGATTCTCCACTAAAAGGCTGTGTCAATGATGTGAATGCAATGGCTGAATATTTACAAAGAAAAATCACTTTAGAGTCAGACCTAAAAATGAGCACTCTCACTGATGAACAAGCAACTCGTCAGGCAATTATTGACGGTTTTCGGCAACACTTAGGACAAGCAAGAGAAAATGATACTGTTCTGTTTTACTATAGTGGGCATGGCTCTCAAGAAAGAGCCTCGGAAGAATTTCAAACCAATTATCATGAAACTCTAGTTTGTTGGGATAGTTGGGATGATGAGCAATTAGCTTTAGCTGATAAGGAATTACTAAAACTAATCAATGAAGTTGGACAAAATAAGCCTCACATCGTCATTATTTTAGATTGTTGTCACTCTGGAGGGTTAACACGTGATGGGGGGGAACCTTATAATATTCGTAGAATCTCTCAACCACGGGATGAGCGGCCTAGGCCTATTAACAACTTTATTTTTTCAATAGAAGAACTTGAAACTTTGTTGCAAACAGAATATATTTCTTTAGCTGCTTGTGAGGAAGATGAAGAATCGGTAGAATGTGAGTTTGACAAAGAATACTATAGAGGGCTATTTTCCTACTCTTTACTACATATCTTAAAACAAAATAATAGCAGTTTAACTTATCGAGATTTATCTAAATCAGTTAAACCTATAGTTGAATATTGGACACTTACGGTTAATGATAATTTTGAAAACCACTTGCCAAGTCAATCTCCCATAATTGAAGCTTGTCCAGATTCGCTCAACTTAGAGTGTATGTTTCTAGAAAAAAATCTTCTTGAATATGGCTTTTATTTCACCGTAAGTTACAATAGACAGGGCAAAAGTTGGGTTATAGATGGAGGTGCATTACAGGGAATTCCTCTAATTCAAGATGAAGAAAAGACAACATTAGCTATCTTCCCTTTTAACAGTTCTGTTCAAATACTCAGTGAGTTAAATCAAAAGATAGCCAGAGGAACAGTTACTGAGGTACATTACAATTCAAGCAAGATTGATATCTCAGAAGAAAGCGAAGCATTAGACCGAAAACTGACTTACAAAGCAAGTATCATAAGTTTAGCTCTCCCACCTTTAAAAATATATTTACAAGGCGAAAATGAAGGAGTTAAGTTAGTTCATGAAGCCTTAGAGATTGGCAATTTTGCTCTTCAATATTACCTTCTTAAGGAAGTTTCAACCGAGGAAGAAGCTGACTTTTGTTTATTAGCTGAGGAGCATCAATATTCAATAACTCGTAATAATGATCAGCGTTCCTTGATTACAACTATTAGTAATTATTCTCCAGAAAATGCTAGCAAAGTTATTGAGGTTTTAGCACATTTATCTAGGTGGCAAAATATAGCTACACTGTCTAATCCTAGTACAGAACTCAAAAAAGAAGCAGTAAAAATGCAGATTTTTCAGGGAGATAAAGAAATTAAAATTGAAAAGTCTCAAGAAAATTATCAAGTTCCAATAGAATATAATCCACAAAATAAACAATCTCCCTCATATACGATTAGACTGACCAATGAAAGTGATCAAGACTTACACTGTATTCTGCTTAATCTAACAGAAAGTTCTGCAGTAAACGCTAGTCTTTTTAGAGGTGGATGTATTTCGCTGCAAAGTCGTAAAACTTATAAAAGTCCACCCTTCTCCTTTACAATACCTGAACAATTTCGGCAACGGGGTATTACTACATATAGAGACATTCTTAAAATTATATTGAGTACTAAAAAAATAAATACTGAGTTATTTGAATTATCACCAGTTGAAGAAGTTATAACTCGTTCACCTACATCAAAAATAAAACCGATTAAACGAGACCAAAAAGTCCTAGATGATTGGATTACAAAAGAGATCGAGATTATTATTACTGAAAATACTGCTCAACAAACAAACATCTCAGGTTCCACTAACTCTACAGAACCTATCCAAGATCTCGAAATTATTATTACTAATAATACTGCTCAACCAATAAGGATCTCAGGTTCATCTACAAAAAAAGGTTATACCAGCAACTCATTAAATAATAGAACACCAGCACCAGATAAGAGAACAATTTATCTGAAAATAGGCGGAGTAATTGTATTAATATTGCTTCTCTTGTTTGGTTTGCAGTTTTGTCATCAACCACAACCCCTGAAGTTACCAGAGAGCGAAAAAAAAGAGAAGTGATTGAATAATTTTAACGATTTCGTACCGATAATCTTATAGACCTCCAAAACAACCACAAGGAGTATCACAAAAGTATCTATGAGCAAAATTGTAGGAATAGATCTAGGAACGACTAACTCTTGTATTGCCATCCTCGAAGGAGGATGTCCTGTAATCATTGCTAACGCCGAAGGTTTTAGAACTACACCCTCCGTTGTGGCATATGCCAAAAATGGCGATTGTCTAGTTGGTCAAACTGCCAAACGTCAAGCGGTTAAGAACCCGATTAATACCTTCTACTCTGTTAAACGATTTCTTGGTCGTGAGTATAGTGAAGTCACCAACGAAATTACCCAAGTTCCTTATCAAGTTTTCAAAAGTAATAATCGAGTTAATATTTACTCTCTAGCACAAGACAGAATATTTACTCCAGAAGATGTCTTAGCAACAATCTTGCGAAAATTAGTAGCAGATGCCAGTATTTATCTAGGAGAACCTGTCACCCAGGCAGTAATTGCTGTTCCTGCTTACTTTAACGAATCTCAGCGCCAAGCGACCAGAAATGCAGCCTATCTAGCTGATATAAAAATACTTACACTGATTAACGAACCAATTGCTGCGGCTTTAGCTTACGGCTTCGGTAATCAAAGCAACGAAACTATCCTAGTTTTTGATTTGGGAGGTGGTCATTGTAGTATTTCAATATTAATTGTTAATAATGGAGTTTTTGAAGTTTTAGCATACTCAGGTAGCACTCATCTTGGGGGAGATGATTTTACGCAAAAAATTGTTGATTACCTTGCTGAAGAGTTCCAGAAAACTGAAAACATCGATCTCCGTCAAGATAAACAAGCATTACAACGTCTTAGAGAAGCGGCAGAACAAGCTAAAGTTAACCTCTCTAGTTTGAGCGAAACGGAAATTAATCTTCCCTATATTATTCCTGAGAGTTCCACGCATTTTAATATAACCTTTACTGCTGAGAAGTTTAATAGTCTTTGTTCTGACCTAATCAATTACTGTGGCACTCTGATTGAAAAGGCGATCCGAGATGCCAAAATGAGCCAAAGTACGATTCAGCAGGTCATCTTAGTTGGTGGTTCAACTCGCCTTCCTGCTGTACGCGAACTTATTAAGCGAGTTTTAGGAAAAGAACCTCAGCAAAGGGCTAACCCAGACGAAGCTGTGGCTATCGGCGCAGCTATTGAAGCTGGAATTTTAAGTGGCGAAGTTAAGAATATTTTGCAACTAGATGCTACTTATATGTCTCTAGGTGTAGAAACTTTGGACGACAGAATGATCAAAATAATTCCCCGTCATACTGCCATTCCCACTGACAAATCAGCAGTCTTTTCTACATCTGCTAATAGACAAACTAGCTTTAAAATTCATGTTCTGCAAGGAGAAAATGAATCAGTCAAGGATAACAAAAGTTTGGGAATCTTTCTTATTCAAGGCATTCCCGCTGCACCTCGTGGTGTTCCCGAAATTGAAGTTATTTTCGATATTGATTGTAATAATACTTTAAAGCTTAGTGCAAAAGATAAAAAAACTGGCAAAAAGATGAAAGTTACCAACGAAACACATGGTATTACTAGCATCAATTCTCAGCCGTTAGGAATTTTAAAATCACAAAATGTTCAACAAGCAATCACTCGCAATGTTTCGTTATATTGGCTGTTTAGTCGTCAAGATATAAAAGTTAAATTATTGGCTACTTTTGCCAGTCTGTCGTTAATAGCATCAGGATATTTAACTTTGCGAGAAATATCTTTTAAATCAGTCAGAGATAGTACTTATAATGAGATAAAGCAATCTTTTGAAAAGGGAGAGTATCAAAAAGTAATGGAGTTAGCCCAAAATTTTCTCACTCATAGCCCTTTTAGAGGCGAAGATAATCGCAATCAAGAAGTCAAAGATAAGTCTGCCGAGTCATTGGTTAAATTATCCCTTCAACAAGGCAACCAATTAGATCCAGTTCTCCTAAAAAACTATCAGCAGTATATGTTTAAAAATTCAAAATAAGTAGGTAAATAGTCATGAAAAATATTATTAAAGTCCTTAGTTATCTGGCAATCTTTATTGCAACCATTTTATTTATTACCGTTTGTTCAGGTGTTTTAAATACCACCCAAGAAACGCATTCTATTTCACCATCACCTTCTCCATCAATACAACCCAAAACGACTCTTTGGCAGGACTTCCCTATCAACAAAACACAAAATATCAATTTTAAAATTGATGATAAAAGGGGCTTTAATCGTTTAACTGATAGAGAAAAAAAGGATCAACTCCGAGACTGGTTACTACTGACTATTACATCTGATAAAACGCTAACAGCCGATAACATCGGTAAAAGCCTATATGATGTATTTCCCATTCGTTATGGCTATATGAAACCAGTCTCGAATTTCGAGTATGGCGATACCCGTTCTGTTTATATTGGCGAAGGGAAAATAGTAGCTCTTTTACCCAAAGGAATCATTGAGAAAAAAATACTTGATGATTTGGCTGAGATTTTTGATAAACATCGACAAAATCTAAATAATAAACTTAAAACAATAGATGTTTTTGAATATGAGCTTTATCCAAACAATCAAGCTTCACTGACTCGTACAAAAACATTAAAAGCTGATGAATTGCTCACAGAAAAATCAGGTTACTTTGAAGCTCAATTAAAAACACAAAATGATCTAAAAAATCTCCTCGAAAAAATAGATGATATTACCTTTGCTCAAGTCAATGGATCTAGTTTAACGGTAGGTGGTCGCAAAATACGCAGTCATTCTTATTCAGGTATCAGTGTAGAAGATATTGCTGCTATTTGGCAATCAGAGAAAGAAATACGAGAACATCCCAAAAACTACCGTGGCGTTGATGGTAGTGGCTTTTCTTTAGATCCATATTATGATTACAAAGGTCTTCAAGCTGAATTAGAAAAAGTTAAGCCTCTACTTCAATCTTTAAAAGTAGATGGCAAACCTATTCTGACTGAAGCAATGTTTAAAGAAGCTAGTGAATATTTAGCTAAAAAAGATAAAGGTATATCTTCTTATGATAAGTTCATTAATAAAATAGGCAATAACATAGAAAAAAATAGCACGGCTTTAAATAGAGAAAAAAAACAAGAGAAAGATACTTACATCAAGCAAAGAAATGCAAAAATTAAGCAAGAGGAAGATACTTACATCAAGCAAAGAAATGCAAAAATTAAGCAAGAGGAAGAAAATTTTCTCAGACAACTTAAGCAGGAGGGAATAGAAGAAATTAATCTAGCTAAAAAGGCGAATTTACCTCCTGAAGAAATAAACAAACAGATTGAACAGATCATTCAATCTAAGAAAGAAAAATTTAAAAAATTTCAGAGCGAAGTTGATAAAAAAGAACTCGCTAATTATAATGCTCTTAAAAATGCTATTGCTAAAAGAGAGACCGCCAATCTTACTCCTATTTTGAAAAGAGAGAAAGCTGATTTTGATAATATAGATAGATTTTTAGCTCCATCTTTTTCTAAACGTTACCAATCTGCCCGTTACGATGGTGATCTACAGGGAACAGAAGTCGGAATGGTTCTTTTTTATACTGACTTACTGGCAAAACTTTGGGCACTAGACTATCAAAAAACAATTCCATCAGAACAAATTTCAGATTTTAAACCTCTAACAGAAATAAATGCAAACATATCCTCAATTTACAAACAAGAAATAGACACAAAATCTAATACAAGGCTCTGGTTTAGTCCTCAGGATAAAGGATTTCAGTTTGTCGATAACCCAAAAAGTATTATTTTTGCACGTAATGCTACTCGAGTTAATGCAAAATCTTCTGAGAACGGCATAGAAAAAGAAACTACTCCTACAGCAGGTTCAGCTGCGTTTTTAGGATGGTGGAATGAGCACTATCAAGAAATCGCAGCCTACGAAACCCAATATCAAAAGCTCAATGAAATAATGAAATGGAGCATACTCATTAGTAAGCTTAATGTGTGGGGACAGACTGAACTTCTGAGCTTTTTACAAGGAGTTAAAGTTAGACATGACTATCATTTTTATGATTGGGTACAAGCTAAGAAAAAACAGTTAAAGTTCAAAAATTGGGATTCAGATTTTTGTAAAGACGAACGAGAAACTAATCTTTCAAAACCAGTCTGTTTTTATAAAGAGGGTTATCAAGGACGAACAACAGAAACAATGCCACCTCTGTCGTCAAAAGAATATATATTCTTTGGTAAATCTTATGCCATTTTTGGTGGTGTTTCATTAGCTGAGAAAGGGAAAATCCAAGAACGCCCTTCTTTACCTCAATCTCCTGAAATTAGTGAACTTAGTTTGCGGAGTGATCTAAACTATGATCCTACTAAATCAAAAGAAACAACTCTCACTACTCTAGATGGAACAATTTATGCGCTCGGATCTATCAACACATCAGAGGTATCCAGTACAGCTAAAGCGGTAGAAGGGACAAAGTTTCGCAGTCCTGATGCTGAATTAGGTAACTCTAACTTCACACAGAGTGTTTCTCGGACAGCAGATGGAATTGAGATTAACACAAAAGTAGATAATACTGATTTAGGTAATTTTAGTACCAATAAAACTAAAAATGGTTTTGAAGTTGGCTGGGAGAGTCGAGATATTGATGCAGGACAATCTTTAGTTTTTGAACTGAGTAGTTCAGGAAAGAATATAGAGGAGTTTTTAATTTCTCATCCTACAGTTGAATCAATTGCTAAACGACAACAAGGAGATTTAATTATTTATTACATCAAACAACAAAATTCAGAAAGCTGGTTAAGGCTAGAATCAGGCGGTGGAGGTGGAAGCGAAGGACCACCACCAGGAACAGTTTATATGGCAGAAGAACCTCCTCAAAACCCTAGAGGACCTGGAAAACCCTTTGTAGCACCACCTGGTGACAAAGATAAAAAATATAAACTAGCTTGGAAAGATGACGAAGAAGTTAGGAAACAACTAGCTGATAATTTTTTAAAATGCGTCAATAAAAATTGTCAAAAAATACTTTTACTTTCACAGATTCGTAGACAAAGAAAGCAAGAAAATGAACCAGGTTACAAAGAGTTTCAGAGCAATTTAGAGAAGAACAATTATCCTGAATTAGCTGAACAGTTAGTTATTGACAAGCTAGAATTTGTTAAAAATAGTAAAAAATACTTAAAAGTCCAACTTGAAAAAATCGACAACCATATCAGGGACAATAAATACGAAAGTGCAAGAAGATTAGTTGAGCAACTGATTCTAAAGTATGGCAATCAACCAGATTTGATATTTCGTAAAGTTCTTATTGAGATTCATGAGGGAAGAATCAATATTCAAAGAATGGTTTTGAAAAATCAGCCAGATCCTCATGTCACTAAAAAGACCTTTTTTGATGAAGTGAATCATTTGATAAGTCGAAAGAAACGTAATTTTAGACTCATTAAATTTACAGGAGATAATTCTTATGTCTACATCCAAGATGACCCAGGACTGAATAATATTGATTGGAGTCAACCCATAGAAGCTAGTCTCCCCTTTACTTCTTCTACAACCAGAGTCTATCAATTACAAGATGGGCAATCAAAGTTAGGTGACATGGGCTTTGGTGATGGCAGTGGTGGCAGTGGTGGCAGTGGTGGTAATGGTGGTAATGGTGGTAATGGTGGTAAAAACCCGACTGGGACTGATGCAGAATATCCTGGTAAAGATCCATTTTCACCCTCATTCAAACCTATTCCTATTATTGTTCCTTTCTGTCCCACAAATAACCAATCTTCAGAAGAGCAATCTTCTAAAGACAATCAACCTTTTAATTGTGATCAAATAACTCGAAAAAATGACAATGACAAGGAATTCAAAATTTACGTAGTGTTTCAAAAACTATAACTAGGTAATTGTATGACTTTTGAGAATTTTGAAGACATAGCATCAGCTTGGGATGAAGCAGAGCAAAAAAGAGTTCAAAAAGATTTCATTGGCGCATATGATATCTATTTAGATATACTCCAAAAAATTATCACTACTCCTTCACTCCTAGAAAGATTTCAAACAGATGTCCGCATTGTTATCTTAGCAACTGCTGACCTTACTATACTGATTGGTGCTCTCTCTAGCGCGGATCAATTATTTGAAGATTTAGTCAATATATGTAAGAGTGCGGAATACAATGATGATTCCTTGGCTTATTTCAGCACCATCAAACGTATTAATTTGGCACTAGATAGGGGCGAATTAAACCAATCACGTCAATTATTAAAGAGTCTCTCACCTCAAATAGGAAAGGTAAAAGACATTAATTTATCTCCTTCTGGTTTAATACAGTGGGAAGCTAATTGTCATTGGGATGGAACAGATGAAAAAGATCAAGTGGTTTTATTTGCCCATCTCTATCTAGCGATGGGAAGACTTTTCTCAGCCTTGGGACAGTACAATGATGCACTAGTCATCCTAGATCGAGGACTATTCTACACCCTACCAGAAGCCCCCTCCTTAGCCCATCAAGTAGCCTTACCACTCAAATTTGCCATTGCTGCTGCGTACCTAGAAAAAGGTGACCTAGAAGAAGCCAAAACCCAGTTAAAAGATCTCCGAAAACAATTTGACGACAATCAACAACCAGAAGCTTTAATTCGTTGGCTAGAACTTTCTGGTAAAATCAATCTTCTGCAGGGCGAACTTGGAAACGCAAAAGAACAATTTGTCGAAGTCCATAAGATTTGTCGAAAATTAAAATTACGTCGTGCTACTGTACAATCTGCCCTGAATTTAGCTCATGTTTTAATTCCCCTCAATCAAACTCGTTTAGCTAAAGATTACCTTGAGGGAGCATTAACAGAAGCTAAAACTCTTAAAGATACAAAACTTATCGACTGCATCAACTTAGGCTTGCAACTTGCAGAAGCACGAGGTCAATCTTTAGATGACGAAGATCCCTTCAATGTCAGACAAATGAAAAAAGGAAAAAGAAACAAGACAGAGTCCTCGATAGATAATAATAATCTAGAAAAGCCTGTCTCATTTTCATTTCAGCAATCACCTAACTACTTAACTTTATTTGAGGATCGAGTGCTGGAATTTCACTTTTTTTTAAGTCGCTTTGATTTACATAGGGCTAATCAAAAGTTATGTGATATTAAAGAAGCTTTTTCTAAGTCAGATTCAGAATTAATCAGAATTAGAATCAATATTATTGAAGGATATCTTAGTTACTACTATGGTATAGAAGATAAAAATAGAGAAAAAATTAATTGGGCTTATCAGATCTTTGATAAAAATAAAGAGGAGTTTAAAAAATTAAATCTAAAGCCTGAATTATGGCAAGTTCAACGATTTTTAATATGGTGTTTTTCTCGATTACACCATGGAATCCTAGAAGACCGTAAAATTCCAGAATACTCCCAAATCCTAGAAGACCTCACGCAAAAAAATAATGAGCTACTTGGTGATCTGATTAGCTCACTTAGTCCAGAAGACCGAGCATATATTATAGCCAATAAATGGACAGATGATGAAGAATATCTTGCCTCTAAAATAGACAAAATACAACGCCTCCGCTTATCTACTAATAAAAAAGCCTTTTTCTTGCGTCCTTGGCAAGAGTTGAAATTAAGACAGCATCTTCATCATTTACTAGAAGATATTGACCGCTACAAAGATGTACTCGACAAACGCATCCTTCAAAATGATGATAAGATACCCTTCTTTTCGCACTTTTCGCAAACCCCCACCTTTTTACAACGTATTTTTAAACCTTTACAACGCACTTGGAATCATCCAAAAGATAGAATTACTCTCGCTTTCTTAGTTTTACCTGACCGAATTTTAGTTGTTCGGATCGGCTGGTTAATATTTGATTTTGAGGTTCTCCCTGTAACTAGATTAAAATTACGAAACCAAGTCCAAGACTGGTATAAGGAAATTGCTCTTTTTAATCAAAATCAGAGAAATTTAATAACCTCTGAAGATAATGAAAACACAAGAGATTTAATCCCTAATGATGGTTCTACAGAGGAAAGATTGGAAACTGATTTCAATAACATTTCGTCTGAATTATCCCGTCTTTTAAAATTTGACTCTCTCTTAGAAAACCTTCCAAAAAGAATTAAAGCTCTTACCCTTATTCCTGATGACATTCTACATGGATTTCCTTTTGCAAGTTTACTTGATAAGGAGGGAAGATATCTTATTGAAAAATATGCTATTTCTATCGCTTACGAATCGGCTCTCCAGATGTTGTGGTGAGAAAATTGTTTAATGTTAAACAGGATTAAATAGTTTTAAAAACTAAAATTTTAAAGCCATGCTTTCTGAGATATATTAACTGTTTAACTAATTAAAACAAAATATTATTTTAATCGAGAAAACAAACTAAAAGCCTCAGACGGAAGTTATCAAAATTTGTAAATCCGTAGGCTTGGCGTTTTATTTGTTTGATTTTATTATTGATTCCCTCCATTACTCCACTACTACTCCTGCTTAGAAAATAATTACAAATTGTCTCTAAATGATTTTGAATTGTTGAGATTACTTGACCATAGATATAAGTAGCTTTTTTCAACCAAGCAGTAAATTTCTCTTTTCCCTCTTCTACTGTTTTACTATTTTCATATATTAACCGAAATTCTTCTTTATAATCGTAGGCTTTTCTCAACCGCTTAGATTTTTTTAATAACTGCTCTAATTGCTCTAATTCTTGTTCGGTTAACTCCTGTTTATTTCTCAGAATTAATGTCTGCTTTTTCCAGCCTTTTATCCCTACTTGATTAGCTCTTATTTTCAGCTCCTTAATAAGTGGTTTCATTACATGAAATCTGTCAGTAACGATTTGAGCATTCGGGAAAATTTCGGGGATAATTTTCGCAAATCCTCCCCACATATCTACACTGACTTCTTCCACCATTGCTCTCAGTTCTAATGGTTGCTCCATAAGTGTTTTAACAATTGATTCTTGATTGTGCCCATCAATTACTTCTATTAATTTTTTTCTTTCTAAATCACTGACTACTGTTTTAAAGTTTTTGTGGCCTTTTCGCATTGTTACTTCATCTATACTAATTCGGGGGGTCGGGAGCCAATTTTTTTTTACTTCTGATTCACACACATGTTTAAATATCCCTTCTATTTCATCAAAACTTAATCCTTCTTCGGCAGCAATTTTTTCAATACTTGTTCCTTTAATTCTTTCAAAAATATTTAACTCATATCTTTTAGTATGTGTTCGTCGCCAATCTAACCAATCTAAACGTTCTGTTGAATAACGTTGGCATTTACGACAATAAAATCTTCTTCTTGGTACTCTCAAGTAAACAGCTTTACCAAAAACTGATAAATCTCTAATTAAAACTGGCCTGTTTTGATGTAATTCTGTTGTTGGAGTATGACAGTGTGGGCAATGAATTTCCTTATTATCTAATTGAATATGAAAACAAATATGAGCCTCAATAATTCGTGACACACCTATCACACTTGTCTGAGGCAAATCTAACAGTTCGGTTAAATTTTTTTCTATCATTGCTCTTTACTTCCCTATTAAAAATGATAACTGGACGCAAAAATAGTCCAAACAATATTATTTTTTGGACTAAAAGTGATTGACAAAAGCTCATTTTACTATTTTATCAAAAATTGACAGCTTTTTCTTTGTTTAATCATGAAGCTATGTTGGACTATAAGCATTATTCTCTAAGCACTTCAGCTTTTTTGTCACTAAAGATATTTTTTATTTATAAGAAAAAATTATCACTACTCAATCTGGAGAGCC
>Ga0304729_1000209_pt1 | contig 40920 bp, 47 predicted proteins | sample C_131016_MF_Meta_FD_190475 | JGI IMG/M metagenome (GOLD analysis project Ga0304729, IMG submission 190475) | Freshwater microbial communities from Lake Croche, Canada to study carbon cycling - C_131016_MF_MetaG (v2) (version 2) | ecosystem: Environmental > Aquatic > Freshwater > Lake | place... | reverse complement strand
AGATCAGGGCGTATCTGACCCCGGAGCAGCGCCGTGCCTTTGCTCAGGCCGAGGGCGCTACGCGGTATGTCCGAAGAAGAGTCCTTGGGGAAATAGATGCCCACTACAAGGCAACCGGCACCCGAAAGTCCCTTCTCGCAATGGGCCGTGAGGTCACCCAGTGGAAGCAGGCCGAAGAGACCCTTTGGCTGAAGGACATTCCCTCGGATGTCATCCTTCAGGAGCTTCGGGATCTCAAGCAGGCCTTTGAGCACTTCTTCAGGGCGCTGAAGACGAAAGGCTCCGGAAGAAAGGTCGGTTACCCCAAACCCAAGCGAAAGAGCGCCTCGGGCGCGATCCGGTTTGCCTTTGATCATCGGCATCCCGGGAAAGTCGCAGGCTGGACCGGGAAAAAGGTGATTCTCCCCAAGCTTGGGATGATCAAGCTGGCTCAACCCGAAAGGCTCCCGGTGGAAATGCCCAAGCTCGTCACCTTGAGCCGGGATAGCTCAGGTCGATTTTTTATCTCTTTCAGCGTCAAGCAAATGATCGAGGCCCTCCCGGTGACGGGCGTGTCGCTCGGCGTGGATCTCGGGCTCATCGATCTTGCGGTCCTGAGCGATGAGGCACGGATACCTGCCATCAAGGGACTCAAGAAGAAAGAGCGCTACTTAAGACGCCAGCAACGCACCCTGAGCCGAAGGCAAGGATCGAAGAAGGGCGAGAAGAAATCCCGGCGTTATCTCAAGCAGCAACAGAAAGTGAACCGGATCCATTGCCGGATTTCTGATGCCCGAAGGGACTATGCCCAAAAGGCCAGCCGGGCCCTTATTAAAAAGGCCGATGTCATTGCGCTGGAGGATCTCAACGTCCAGGGCATGATGAAGAACCCGAGACTGTCCAAGGCGCTTTCTGATGCTGCCTTCCGATTACTGCGCACCTGCCTTGAATACAAGGGCAAATGGTATGGCCGGACGGTTTGTTATGCAGTCCGTTTTGTCCCGACGACGAAGACCTGTAGCGTATGCGACCATCGGGTCGAGGAAATGCCGCTTTCCGTCAGGACCTGGACGTGCCCCTGTTGTGGCACGCTCCATGACCGGGACATCAACGCGGCCAGGAATATCCTGAGATTCGCTGTAACCCTGGGAGAGGGTGAGGGAGCGTATCCCGAGGCTCGTGGAGGGGTAAACCCCCTGAGGGAGGGGGCCTTCGCCCCTTTGCTGAAGGACTCCGTTGAAACGAGAACCGAAAACCGACTTCCCCGATTCAGGGAAGGTCATGCGCCCGAGGATCACGACGATTCGAGGGTGTCATGACAAGGCCGGATTCCAAAATGGACAGATAGGCCTCTTCAGAGACGAGGTAAGATCCAGCGGCCTGCAATGCCCCCTGCGGTGCACAGTAAGCCGCCCGGCAGCATGACAAAAGGCGAGTGGATCAACCCAGCCCCTTGCCTGATGCCGATGATGAGATAGGCCGTGATGAGGATCAGTCCAAGTCCAAGTAAACAATGAGAGGCTGTTTTCATCAGGGCAATCTCCTAAATGCTTTAGTCATCCTCAAGGGGACGTCAGTGGTCAGGAAGCGGTGTGGTTCCGCCTTGGGTTCGGTGACAAAAAAAAGTATGTCACGGGTTTTTTCAATGAAGGCGCCTCTCCTCTCCTCTCTTCTTTGACAGAGGCTTTGGTTAGGAGATAATAGGCCATCATCACTCCAACTTAGGATGATGAAGTAACAGCGGGTGTAGTTCAATGGTAGAACTTCTGCTTCCCAAGCAGATAGCGTGGGTTCGATTCCCATCACCCGCTCCAAATTTGCAGACCGCACTGGAAATGGCGCCATGTTGATGACCTACGATTGGTTTGCTTGGGCCCTGCTCTCTGCGGTTTTTGCTGCGCTGACGGCGATTTTTGCAAAAGTAGGGCTCGATGGCATTGATTCTGACTATGCAACGCTGATCAGAACCTTGGTTATTCTGGCTTTTCTTGCAGCCATTGTTCTCGTTAAGGGTAAGTGGGTCAATCCACTGTCACTGCCTAATAAAAGCCTTTGGTTTTTAATCCTTTCAGGTTTTGCCGCCGGGTTATCTTGGTTGTGTTATTTCAGGGCGCTGCAGATGGGGGAAGCGTCCAAAGTGGCGCCTATCGACAAGTTAAGTGTCTTATTTGTCGCCGTTTTTGCAGTGATTTTTCTCGGCGAGCGTCCCTCATGGGAGCAATGGTCTGGGCTCCTTTTAGTAGGGCTTGGGGTGGTTATTCTTGGCATAGTGCGTTAAGGAATGGACTTTTAAAAGGGTTTATTGAACCCAGTCAAGGGTTCTCACAACCGCTTTTTGCCAAGTCCCATAAAGCCTTTGGGCCGCTAAAGGATCCATCTTCGGATGATAGATCCGATCCACTGCCCAAAGCCGCCGGAGCTCGTCAAGATCCTTCCAAAAACCAACCGCAAGGCCTGCTGAAAAAGCAGCGCCCAGCGCCGTGGTTTCACTCACTTTTGGTTTAATGACCGTCACGCCCAATACGTCGGCCTGAAACTGCATGAGCGTCTGGTTTATCACCATGCCGCCATCGACTTTGAGCTCCGATAAGGGATGTCCGATATCGATGGTCATGGCATCTAGGATCTCGCGTGTCTGAAAGGCGGTGGCTTCAAGGGCTGCGCGAGCGAAGTGCCCCTTGTTGGCATAGCGGGTAAGACCGACGATGGCGCCCCGCGCATCAGCACGCCAGTGGGGCGCGAAAAGCCCTGAGAAGGCCGGTACGATGTAAACCCCACCGTTATCCTTGACGCTCAAGGCGAGAGGTTCAATCTCCGCCACGGTCTCAATGAGGCCGAGATTATCTCTTAACCATTGAATGAGTGATCCGGTAACCGCGACCGAACCCTCTAGCGCATAAACCGGTGTCTGCGTACCGAGCTGGTAGGCGACGGTGGTTAAGAGTCCATGGCTGGATGATCGAATCTCAGGCCCCGTATTGAGTAGCATGAAGCAGCCGGTTCCATAAGTATTTTTGGCATCCCCAAGGTCAAAGCAGGTCTGACCAAAAAGAGCCGCTTGCTGATCCCCAAGGTCTCCAGCGACGGGTACCCCTGATAAGACGCCCTTGGCGTGACCATAGACTTCAGAGGATGAACGGATGGTGGGTAGGATGCGCCTTGGAATCTGCATGATGCTGAGTAATTCGTCATCCCAATCGAGCGTTTCAAGATTCATGAGAAGCGTTCTTGACGCGTTGGTCGGATCGGTCACATGGACGCCGCCGGTGAGATTCCATATCAGCCAACTATCGATGGTTCCAAAGAGGAGCTCATTGCGCTCGGCGCGTGATCTTGCCTCCGGGAGATGATCAAGCATCCATTGAATTTTGGGCGCCGAAAAATAAGTCGCGATGGGAAGTCCGGTTTGACGCCGAAACCGGTTTTGGCCTTCCCCAGCGCTAAGTTCCTCACACCTTTTCGCGGTCCTCATGTCCTGCCAGACGATGGCATGATAAATCGGCTTCCCAGTGATTCGATCCCATATGACCGTGGTTTCCCGCTGATTTGTAATGCCGATGGCTGCAATGTCAGGGGCCGCTAGACCGCTGATTGCCAGGACCTCGCTGAGGAGTTGTTTTGTGGTCTCCCAGATTTCAATGGCATCGTGTTCTACCCAGCCTGGTTTGGGGCAGATCTGTTGATGTTCCTTTTGTGCGGCGGCCATGATTTGGCCCTCGCGATCAAAAAGAATGCAGCGGGTACTGGTGGTTCCCTGATCAATGGCGAGGATGGCAGATGGCATGAGTGACCTTTTGATGAAAAAAATGAGCCCAGCATCGTTCTGGTGATCGATTCGGGACGATCATGGGTGAAATCGTTACAATGCTTGTCTCATTATCTCCCAGCCTCTTATCGTTTGCCGTGAATGCAATAACCCACGAACAGATTCCCCTGAAGGACTTTACTGAAAAGGCCTACCTTGATTATTCAATGTACGTCATTCTTGATCGAGCGCTGCCTCACCTGGCCGATGGCCTAAAGCCCGTCCAACGCCGAATTATCTTCGCCATGTCGGAGCTGGGTTTAGGCCCGACGGCGAAATTCAAGAAATCAGCAAGAACTGTTGGTGATGTTCTGGGTATGTACCACCCTCATGGTGATCAAGCCTGCTATGAAGCGATGGTGTTGATGGCCCAACCTTTTTCCTACCGCTATCCCTTGGTGGATGGTCAAGGCAACTGGGGGTCACCGGATGACCCTAAATCGTTTGCCGCCATGCGTTATACCGAGTCTCGGCTAACCGCCTATGCCCAGACCCTGCTCTCCGAGTTGGCCCACGGCACGGTGACCTGGGTGGCCAATTATGATGGCACTAAAGACGAACCGCGCCTGATGCCAGCGCGGCTGCCTAATGTGCTCTTAAATGGCTCTACAGGCATTGCGGTAGGGATGTCCACCGATATCCCGCCGCATAATCTTCGTGAAGTCGTGGAGGCATGCATTCAGCTCCTCGATACGCCAGATCTCTCGCTGGAAACCCTTCTTGAGACCATTAGGGGGCCTGACTACACGACAGAAGCTGAAATCATTACCTCAAGAGATGATCTTTTCAAGATGTATTCTACGGGGCATGGATCGGTGCGTCTTAGGGCCCGTTGGGAGGTTGAGGAGGGAAATATTGTCATCACGGCACTGCCGCATCAAGTCTCAGGTGACACCGTCTTGCAAAACATAGCCGCGCAGATGGTGGCTAAAAAGCTCCCTCTGGTCGAAGACCTGAGAGATGAATCAGATCATGAGAATCCCTGTCGGCTGGTCATTATGCCGAAAGGCCGACGTTGTGATGCTGAGCTGCTGATGTCCCATCTTTTTGCGACGACGGATCTTGAGAAAAGCTACCGGGTCAACCTCAACATGATTGGCCTCTCAGGAAAGCCACAGGTTAAGAACCTCAAGGATATCCTGACCGAGTGGCTTTCGTTCCGCACGGACACCGTTCGGCGTCGGCTGAATTACCGGCTAGATAAGGTTCTGGCCCGATTACATATCCTAGATGGGCTGTTGATCGCTTTTTTGAATATTGACGAGGTGATTCGAATCATCCGTCATGAAGAAGATCCCAAGGCCGAGTTGATGGCACAGTTTGAACTCAGTGATGTTCAGGCTGAAGCCATTCTTGACCTTAAATTGAGACATCTCGCGAAGCTTGAAGAAATCAAGATTCGGGGCGAGCAGCAAGCGCTCAACGAGGAGAGGGATCATCTTCAGAGCCTACTCGGCTCTCCTATAAAGCTCCGCAACCTGATCAAAGATGAACTTCGAGAAGACGCCGAGCGTTTTGGTGATGCCCGTAAATCTCCGCTGGTGTCGCGACAAGCGGCTCAAGTTCTCGATGTGACTGCGGTCATTGGCAGTGAGCCTGTGACCATCATCCTCTCTGAAAAAGGCTGGGTGCGGGCCGCGAAGGGTCATGAGATCGATCCTTTTAGCCTGACTTACCGCTCCGGGGACGGCTTTCTCGCCTCGGCCGCTGGTCGCAGTAATCAGCCGGCGTATTTTCTAGATTCGACGGGGCGCTGCTATGCCTTACCCGCCCACGAACTGCCCTCAGCAAGAAGTCAGGGCGAGCCTTTAACTGGTCGCTTAAATCCACCGCCAGGATCAACCTTTACCACCGTGGTCGCAGGGCAGGAGGAAGAGGAGTTCCTGATAGCGAGTTCCGCTGGCTATGGGTTCGTGATTGCACTCCGGGAGCTTTATTCTAAAAACCGTAGCGGTAAAGCTTTATTGAGCCTGCCGTCGTCTTCACAGGTGCTGTCACCGGTTCGCATCGGCTCGGTGGATCAGGATCGTCTGGCGATGGTGACACAGCAGGGGCGATTGCTGGTCTTGAGGGCCGCTGAAATTCCTAAACTCAATAAAGGCAAGGGCAACAAGCTGATTCAGATCGTGACCAGTGACCTTAGCCATGGGACCGATCGTCTTTTGGCCATGGTTGCCTTAGCTCCGGGAGTAGGGCTCAGGCTGGTTGCGGGGAAGCGGACCATGACCCTGTCGCTTCAGGATCTCAAATCTTATGAGGGCGCTAGGGCGCGTCGTGGCACCCATCTGCCTCGTGGCTATCAAAAGGTTGATCGTCTCGAATCCCTTTGATGAATGACGCTGCGCTCCGACGGTCAGACTGTGAGATCGATACATCAGGGTTGATGTGTCCCTTGCCCTTGTTGCGTCTAAAAAAAGCCTTATCCGGTTTAGCGCCTGGCAGCGTCATTAAGGTTATGGCGACCGATCCCGCCTCACGCCTTGATTTTGGTGTTTTCTGCGAGCAGGCGGGCCACCAGTTGCTCGATGTCGTCGATCGCCCTGATATCTTAATTTATTGGATTCGGAAAGCCCCTGAGGTCTAGGCTATGTCGCTGTGCCATCAAGATTTTAAGAAAAAACCTAAGAGATCGTTAGCGCTGACCATCCCGAGGAATTGTTTGTTGTCATCGATGACCGGGAGCTCATGGTGTTGGCTGCGGGAGAGTAGCTCAGCCGCTTCATGAAGTGGGGTATTGGCGCTAAGGGTCACCGAGGTGCGTCCTTGGATCAGCCGAGAGACGGGGCTGTTCTGATCGATCGGCAGAGGCGCAGGCCGCGACGGATCCCTTGAACCCATGTGATGGGCTGAGCCTTGAGATTGCGGCGCAATGGCTCGATGGCTTCGGCCCATGACATCCTCGCGCGTACTTTCTGCGATATTGATCACCTCAACAATCAGAGGCTCGGCAACGTCCAGTTCGTTCAGGGTCGAGCGAAGATGATCCAGCACGATATCAAAGTGCTTGTCCTTCATGCCCATATTGACCAGCTTTGCATGACTCCGGTTCATGTCCCGGCCGGTGTACTGGTGGGGGCCGCCGAACGCCATCGTCAAAAAGGCTTTCTGCTTTTCTGCCTGTTCGGTGATATTGACGCCAAAAAAAAAGTAATTGATTCTGGCATCGCGCATACATTTCCGATAAAAGACGTCCACCGCGGCGTTGACGGTAGGAGCGCCCCCGAGCTTTTCATAAAGACTCGCGTTATGGGTGTTCTCGGTGGGATTTTCTTTCTTTCTTGAAAAAACGTTGGCAAACGTCTCGCTCATACGGCCTCCTAGTAGGCATGGCTGGTGTTATCGGCACAACCATTCTAAATGTTAGTCAGGTGGCTAACGATGGCAGGGCGCATTTAAGTCATCATCATACTTTCATCGTACCATTTTGACCCCTATCAACGCGCCATTAAGAGGATCAAATAGCAGGATCAAGATCAATGATCCTCTTTATCAGGCTGGCGGGCGCCTCCTTTTCACGGAGTGAGATCACCGGCCACTGGTTCCTCTCAGCATGAGTCTTTAGCGCTTGATCAGGGTCAACAGCCACCGGGTAGCAGACCAGGTCCAATAAGGGTCTGTCATTGTGTGAATCACTATAAAACCAACTGTTCGCTAATGAGGCGTCATGAGCATGAAGCCATTCCTGAAGCCTCCTTACTTTACCTTGTTGAAAGCAGGGTTCCCCGACATATCGACCCGTGTAACGCCCATCCTTGATTTCAGGTGTCGTCGCAATCAGGTGATCCATCTCATAGAGATCAGCGATCGGCGCGGTAATAAAGGCATTGGTGGCGGTGATGATCATCAGGGTATGACCTTGGGCCCGGTGGGCTTTGATCAATTGGCGGGCGGCGGGCAGTAGAATCGGGAGAATCGATGCGTCTAGGAATTCCTGTCGCAAGGTGATGAGATCCGCCATCGCATGCTGCGACAAGGGGGCCAGCGCAAAGTTAAGAAAGGCATCGATATCGAGCTTTCCCATCTTGTAATCCTCGAAGAATCGAGTGTTGGCAGCCTCGTATGCCAACGGGTCAACAAGGCCACGATCGACCAAAAATGAACCCCAGAGATAGTCACTGTCACCCGCTAAAAGCGTGTTGTCGAGGTCAAAGATTGCCAGAGTCACGAGATTCCTTTACATTCTTTGGTTAAAAGAGAAGGTGCGCTCTTCGCTGTGGTCCAGTTATCCCCTGTCGGTGATTTCAGAAAGAACACGGTCAGCGAGGGTTTGATACCACAACATTATACCTCTGGACTTTTTAATAGGCCTGGTTCACCGCATGATTGACCGCGACGGATATCGGCTCAATGTTGGAATCGTTCTTTGCAACGATGAGCGTCGTGTGTTCTGGGCGCGTCGGGTGGGTATGCGCTCATGGCAATTCCCTCAAGGCGGTATCAAACGGCACGAAGAGCCTGAGCAGGCAATGTATCGCGAGCTTTATGAGGAGGTTGGCCTTCAAATCAATGATGTCGAGCTGATCGCGAGAACCAGTGGCTGGCTCCATTATGATTTGCCCGAGCGATACATTAGAAAACGATCATATCCCTTGTGTATTGGCCAAAAGCAGCTCTGGTTCATGCTTAAATTAGTATCCCCCGAAAGCTCTATTCGTCTTGATTGCTCAGTCAAGCCTGAATTTGACAGCTGGACGTGGGTGGATTACTGGCATCCTGTTGAAGATGTGGTCTATTTTAAGCGCGAAGTCTACGAGCGAGCGCTGACGGAGCTCAGTGATCATCTGGATCCACTGAGGCATTTACCTCACCCCGAATCCCTCACTGTGACCGGTAGTAAGACCTAGCTTTGAGACGCAAAGCCCGCTTCTCGTGGAGATAGCTTAATAGCTGAGTAGCGCGTGCACGGGTCGGCCGCCCAGTTTCTGACGCCCCCCCAGTTCTTTAAGTTCAATCATGAAGGCACAGCTGACGATGTCTGCGCCAAGCTCTTCTAGGAGCTCACAACTGGCAAGCGCTGTTCCGCCCGTCGCTAAAAGGTCATCAATAATAAGAATTTTTTGGCCAGGTTCTACCGCATCGGTATGAACTTCAAGGGTGGCACTGCCGTATTCAAGGTCATAAGATTTGGACTTGACGTCGTAGGGTAGCTTCCCTGGTTTTCTGAGTGGAATGAAGCCAACACCCAGCTGATAAGCCACTAACGATCCGAAGATGAAGCCCCGTGCTTCCATCCCCGCAACAGCGCTCAGAGTCACATTCTCAAAAGGGCGACAGAGCTCATTAATGGCTGTTTTGAGGGCCTCAGGATCTTTGATGACCGGTGTAATGTCCTTAAAAACGATGCCGGGAATAGGGAAGTCCATGATGTCCCGGATGTGGGCGCGTACGCGGTCCATCTTCTGCTTCCTCTTAATGGTTCGATTTCAAACGAGCGGTGAAGGCTTCAATGGCCACGAGCAGCCCTTCGACATCGAGGCCTGCATCCTTGAGGACTTCTTCTCTCGAACCTTGTTCGATGAATCGATCCGGCAGACCGATGGTCAATAAAGGGGTGCGCACAAAGGCGGCATTGAGGACCTCGTTCACGCCATTGCCGGCCCCACCGGGAACAGCATTCTCTTCTATAGTCACTAAAAGATCATGGGTTCTAGCCATGTCAAGGATCATGGCTTCATCCAACGGTTTCACAAATCGCATATTAACGACGGTGGCGTTCAACGTTTCACCCACTTCAAGGGCTGGGGTAACCATCGAACCAAAAGCCAGAAGGGCTATTGATTGACCTTTGCGGCGAATCTCAGCTTTACCGATGGGGAGCAGGCTCATGGTGTTTTCGACGGCCGTGCCGGGTCCTTTACCGCGGGGGTAACGAACGGCAGCGGGACCGTCGTGCATGAAGCCTGTGTAGAGCATTTGACGGCATTCGTTCTCATCAGCCGGCGCCATAATTAATATATTAGGCAGACATCTTAAATATGAGAAATCGAAGCTCCCGGCATGGGTTGGGCCATCAGGACCGACGAGGCCTGCGCGGTCAATCGCAAAGAGGACCGGTAGCCCTTGCAAGACGACATCGTGGATCAGCTGATCATAGGCCCTTTGTAAAAAGGTCGAATAAATCGCAACGACAGGTTTGTAACCCTCACAGGCCTGACCTGCAGCAAGTGTCACCGCATGCTGTTCTGCAATACCGACATCGTAGTAGCGATCTGGAAAACGTTGTTCAAATTCAACGAGACCAGATCCCTCGCGCATGGCAGGGGTTACGCCTAATAGGCGTGAGTCTTTTTCCGCCATATCGCATAACCACGTGCCAAACACTTCCGTATAGGTCGGCGTCGTGACTTTTGCTTTTGGGAGATGGTCTTTGCTGGGGTCGAAGGTGCCAACGCCATGATAAGCCACAGGATCCATTTCGGCCGGAAGATAGCCCTTTCCTTTTCTGGTCACGACATGCAAAAAGCGGGGGCCGTGTATGTTTTTTAGGTTTCTAAGGGTCGTGACGAGGGTATCGAGATCATGGCCATCTATGGGGCCAATGTAGTTAAAGCCGAGCTCTTCAAAGAGGGTTCCTGGGGCCACCATGCCCTTGACGTGTTCTTCGGCCCGTCTTGCAAGCTCCCAAACGGTTGGCATACGATCTTTCAGTAACTCTTTACTGCCTTGTCGGATGGTTGAATAAAAACGACCGGATAACAATTTTGCGAGATAGTTGTTCATGGCCCCGACATTCGGGGAAATCGACATTTCGTTGTCATTGAGGATGACCAGAAGATTGGCATCTAGGGCGCCGGCGTGGTTCAGGGCCTCAAAGGCCATACCCCCGGTCAATCCACCATCACCAATGATGGCCACGGCGTGTATATCCTTTTTCTCGAGGCCCGCGGCGATCGCCATACCTAACGCCGCGCTGATGGAGGTGCTTGAATGGCCCACACCAAAGGTGTCATAAACACTTTCATCGCGGCTCGGGAAGGCCGATAGACCATCCTTTTTCCGAATGGTGGGCATCTGTTCACGGCGCCCGGTTAATATTTTATGGGGGTAGGCTTGATGGCCAACATCCCAGACAATTTTGTCGTTTGGGGTATTGAACACGTAGTGAAGTGCAATCGTCAGTTCTACCGTTCCAAGACCAGCGGCAAGATGTCCACCTGATTGACTGACTGTATGCAGCAAGTAATCGCGGAGCTCCTCTGCCACCATGGGTAACTGTTCCTCGGATAAGGCACGTAAGTCATGGGGGTCAGTGATGCTGTTTAAAAGTGAGCGGGAATTGGACTGAGTCATGGGGCAATTAATCCAGGAGGAGCGAACTTAAAAAGTCGCTCATGAGTGAGTTCTGGAATCGGCGACCTAGGGGCCGGCAAAGGATGGGCTGGTGAAAGGGAACCGGAAGGTTCCAAAGCCCAAGGTCCAGAGTTAAAGGGGTGATGAGACGTTGCACAATGGTTGGTTTTTAGTTTTTGCGATCGATAATGAACTGCGATAGTTGGCGCAGTAGATTAGCCTCAGGACCAAACGCTTTGAGACTATCGATCGCTGCTTCATGCATGTCTTGAGCTTTCTCCTTCGCACCTGTCATCCCAAGCAGCGACGGGTAGTTGGGTTTATTGTTATCGCGATCCTTGCCTTGGGTTTTTCCAAGCGTTTGGGTATCGCTCTCTTCATCCAAAATGTCATCCTTGATTTGAAACGAGAGGCCGATACATTGAGCGTAATGATCGAGTTGTTGCGCTAACGGGTCATGAGAAGGCTGCTTGGCGATGGCCGCCAATCGGACGCTGGCCCGGATGAGGGCGCCGGTCTTTCGGATATGCATGTTTTCTAGCGACGGCAGATCAAGTTGTTTACCGACGGCGTCGAGATCGATCGCTTGTCCACCCACCATGCCATAGGAACCGCTCGCGGTCGCTAGGCATTCGACCATGGCGATACGTTGATCAGCTGACACCTTCATGGTGGGGTCTGTGGCCAGAATATGGAACGCGAGGGTCTGGAGACCATCCCCCGCAAGAATCGCAGTGGCCTCGTCATAGGCGATGTGACAGGTAGGTTTGCCCCGCCGCAACGAATCGTCGTCCATCGCTGGCAGATCATCATGAATGAGAGAGTAGACATGGATCATCTCAATGGCCGCGGCGGGTCCGTCTAGGATCTCCAGCGGAAGACCCAGGGCCATCCCGGTGGCATAGGTCAATAAGGGACGAAGTCGTTTGCCACCCCCGAGCGCGGAATAACGCATCGCACGGTGCAAGCGCTCTGGCATTCGCGTCTCGCCAGGAAGGCGAGCATCCAGTGCTTCTTCAGCGCGCGCTTGGCTGACGGCCATAAATTCTTTTAATGCTTTGTCTGAGGTCATCAGTGCCTGATTCCTTTGGTGTTCAACAAGGATCCCTTTCAACCGCGGTTTGAAGCCAGTGACCCAGGCCGAAAAGGGCCGTTGTGGCGATCGTGATCTTTAAGCCTTGTTGAAAGCGCCTTTCCTTAACCCCTTCTCATGGTCTCGGTAGCGCCCTTTCGGGTAAATAAACGAATATTATCGCAAAAGTTGGTCTCGATAAAATGCTTGGCTTATGAAGCCGCTTCGGTGATGATCGGCAGTGCGTCATCAAGGCCCCATTCGCTCCATGAACCATCATAGATTGCGACCTTGTCCTGCCCTAGTTGATAGAGCCCCAATGCGATCACTGCAGCGGTCACGCCGCTGCCACAGCTTGCGGTGACCGGCCGCTGAGGATCGATTCCGGCACCTTCAAATACCCTCTCTAGCGTCTTGACCGGGAGCAAGGTGGGGGACTCTTGATCAAGGAGTGCCTTAAAGAAAAGTGAGCGACTCCCTGGAATATGACCCGAGCGAAGCCCGGGCCGTGGCTCTTGGGCAATACCTTTAAAGCGATCCGATGGCCTTGCATCGACCAATTGGTGTGAGGGAGACCCCATTTTGGTGATCAGTTGATCCTTCGTAACAACGAGATGATCCTGTCGTTCCGACTTCAAAGTCCCTAGAGCGCGGGGCAATTTTGCCCCACTTTCAAGCGGGTAATCACCCTCTAGCCAGGCCCACATGCCACCATTAAGAACGCTAACCTTTTCGTGTCCGAACACTCTGAAGGTCCACCAAACGCGCGCTGACGCCATAAACTGATTGCTGTCGTAGACCACAACGTGGGTATCACTTGATATGCCAAGTTGCCTTGCGCAAAGTGAAAACATCTCCGTGGAGGGCAACATGTGGGGGAGTGAGGTGTTGTGCTCGGCGATGGCGTCAATATCAAAGAATTGGGCCCCTGGCAGATGGCTTTGCCTAAAGTCCCTCTGGGAATCCCGCTGCTGTGCTGGGAGAGTCCACGTGGCGTCAAGGATCACCACATCTGGGCGTTGGTGATGATCGAACAGCCACTCGGAGGTGACCAGGGAACTGATTGAATTCATGATCATGGCGTTCCGGGAGGATGTCGGGCGAGTAGACGCTCCATAATCCCTTCATAGATCCTTGAGAGGGGCTCGAGATCGGCGATGGGAACGTGTTCATCGATCTTATGGATGCTGGCGTTCAAGGGCCCCAATTCAACAATTTCAGCCCCTGTTGGTGCAATGAAGCGCCCGTCCGAGGTGCCCCCGCCGGTATCAGGTTTCGCCCATTGCCCCATCTCCTGGTGGATCGCGTCCTTTGTTGCCTCTATAAGGGTTGTCCCCCTGGTGAGGAAAGGTGCGCCTGAAAGACGCCAAGACAATTCATAACGAAGGCCATGATCTTGAAGAATCGCCGTAACGCGTTCTTGAATGACGGTGGGCGAAAGTTCAGTGGAGAATCTAAAGTTGAAGGCAAGTTCCAGCCGCCCTGGGATAACATTTTCAGCGCCGGTACCCGCATTGATATTCGAAATCTGAAAGCTGGTCGGTGGGAAAAAGGCATTGCCTTGGTCCCATACTTCCTGGGTTAAGGCTTTCAAGGCGGGTGCTAGGCGATGGATTGGGTTATCCGCCTTCTCGGGATAGGCCAGGTGTCCTTGAGTTCCAAGCACCGTGAGAGCGCCGCACAGGGAGCCGCGACGACCCACCCTGATGACATCACCCAGTCGATCAAAGCTCGAGGGTTCACCGATGAGGCACCAATCGATTTTTTCGCCTCGTGCTTCAAAAACCTCTATTACTTTTGCGACCCCATGCGTGGCCGCGCCTTCTTCATCACTGGTTATCAGTAATGCGACGGATCCTTGGTGGTACGGGTGACGGTGAGTGAAGCGTTCAAGTGCGGTGACCATCGCGGCAACCCCACTTTTCATGTCAGCAGCACCGCGACCGTAGAGATTGCCGTCAACGATAGTAGGTTCGAAGGGTGGGTAAGACCAGTCGGCTTCAGGGCCCGAGGGCACCACATCCGTGTGCCCCAGGAACATCAGGAGAGGTCTTTGGTTCCCGTGGCGAACGAACAGATTGCGGGTGTCGCCAAAATCAAGGTGTTCGACAATGAACCCACAAGGTTCTAAGCGTTCACCAATGATCTCCATGCAGCCAGCATCATCGGGTGTGATGGAGCGGCAGCGTATCAATTGACAAGTCAGGTCAAGCGTCTCGCTCATAGAATGCGTCCATAATCGATAGGATCAAAACCCTGCGTCAAGCCTCGATGGGTTTCGAGGATGGGACGCTTTATCAGGGTGGGATACTGGAGTAATAACGAAATAATCGCATCCTGATCGATACTCTGATCGATTGATGCCTTTTGGGTGGGATCTAAGTTTCGCCAGGTGGTGCTGCTGCGGTTGAGGATTTTGTCTGGGCCTGCATACTGCAGCCACGTATGAAGTCGTTCACTATCAAGGCCATCTTGACGCATGTCGTGAATCAAAAAGGGGTGACCCTGATCACGCATCCAGCGAATAGCAGCCCGGCATCGGTCACAGCTTGCGATGACAAAAAGGGTGGGTACCATCGCTCTCTCCATCATGGATCTAAGCGATCGAGGGTGGTGATTTTGGGCTCTTTTCGGCCATCTGTTTCGGTGATGAACAGCGGTTCTCTCCGGACCGCTTCAGCGATGGCCTCTTGAATGTCGAGCCGATCATAGAAGGGTCCTGCCTCGAGCTGGATCAACGGAAGTCCAGCCGCTACGCAGATGGATTTGAGTGCAGCTTCTAAGTTGTGCCTCTGTTTCTTATTGCCTTTTGAAACGCCACGATGTTGGATGAGCTGGATCGCACAGGCGATCGAGAGATCTTCATTGCGGCAAAGGACAAAGGGGACATGATGGTTACCCTGATCGGTGAGAAGGTCCCACAGTGGGTCAGAACCAGAATGTCCCCGCGGGGTGATCAGATCGTCGATCGGGATTCTCCCAAAAATGACGTAATCTTCTCCGATGGCGTCTTTCAGCGACCGGTAAAAGAGGCGATCTTCGGGGGGCATCAGGAAATCCTGTCGCGCATAACTCAAGCGCCCCTTCTCTCGCCGCTTTAGATGACGGACGAGTAACCCGATGAGGATGCCGCCGATGACAATGAGAAAAGGGGTCATCAAAGGGCTGGACATGGTGCAATCAAGGTAGTGTAGGATCCGTCAGTAGCCTTTTCGTGCCCTCATCCTGAGAGCATTCTGAGGAATGATGGGTCATGCTTTTTTATTTTGGAGGTCATTATACCGCGATGGGGGTTCATTCTATTCAACAAGGCATGGTGTCGGTTCATCGGATGATGAATGGAGCCCTTGATGCGTCAGGAAGACCCCCGGGATCGGTCTCACTGGTAGCGGTGACCAAAACGCAACCCGCTGAAGCGATTATGGAGGCCGTTCGCTATGGACAACTTCATTTCGGAGAGAGTTATCTGCAGGAAGCCCTTCCTAAGCAGGAGGCCCTGAAGGACCATGGGGATATTATTTGGCATTTCATTGGACCGATCCAAAGCAATAAGACGCGTCAACTTGCTGAAAGATTTCACTGGATTCATAGCCTTGATCGCTTGAAAATCGCTGAGCGGCTGAATGACCAACGGCCATCAGGCATGGAACGGCTCAATGTCTGTATTCAGGTCAATATCAGTGGGGAGACCAGCAAAAGCGGGGTCAAACCGTCGGACGTTGCTGCCTTAGCAGATCAGATTGAACAACTCCCACAGCTCAGGCTTCGGGGGCTTATGGCGGTTCCACAGGCCCCCGATGGGGTTCATGCGCCTCAAGCGGCCTTCAGGGCCTTGCGGCAGTTAAAAGAAGCTTTATTACCCATTCCCCTCGATACGCTGTCGATGGGCATGTCGCTTGATTTTGAGTCTGCGATCCTTGAAGGTGCGACCCTGATCCGTGTTGGATCATTAATCTTTGGCGCTCGACAGTCAGCGGTATAGAATCCGTCACCGCCCCTTATAACCTCAGATCACTACATGCAACAAGAACATCCCCGCCTTGGATTCATTGGTGCTGGCAACATGGCGGGAAGCCTCATTGCCGGTCTGGTTGCTGACGGGGTTGATCCAACCCTCATAGAGGTGTCTGATGTCAATAAAGCGGCCTTGGACAACCTCAAAGAGCGCCATCGTGTTTCTACCCATGAGGATAATCTTCAGGTTGCCGCGGTAGCCGATGTGCTGATCCTTGCCGTCAAGCCGCAACGGCTTAAAACTGTCATCAGTGAGATGGCCCCTTCACTCAGAGCGCGGCGGCCACTGATTATCAGTATTGCGGCGGGCATGACCAGCGATACTCTCGCGCGATGGATCGGTGATAACCCTGCCATTGTTCGAACGATGCCAAATACACCGGCCATGGTTCAATGTGGGGCGACGGGTCTTTTTGCAAGAGTAGGTGTCACGGAGCAACAGCGGAGTACCGCAGAATCCATTTTGAGGGCGGTTGGATTGACCGTTTGGGTGGATCAGGAAATGACCCTTGATGCCGTCACTGCCCTTTCAGGCAGCGGCCCAGCTTATTTTTTCTTGTTGATGGAAGCCATGGAGGATGCGGGGGTGGCTCTCGGCCTTGAGCGCCACACGGCGCGTCTATTGGCACAGCAAACCGCCCTGGGTGCCGGTCGGATGGCGATTGAATCGGAGGATCCTCCGAAGGAACTGAGACGGAAGGTGACATCACCCGGCGGAACCACCGAACAGGCCATCGCAAGATTTGAAGCTGGCGGTTTCGCGCCGCTGGTTGATCAGGCCCTCAAGGCCGCTGCCGCCCGTGCTAAAGAATTATCGCAACAGCTAGGAGATTAGACGTTGAGTACACAATATTGGTCAGCACCGTTGATCTTTCTGCTGGATACTTTGTTCAGCCTTTATATTTTTTGTCTTTTGTTGCGTTTTCTATTTCAATGGTGCGGTGCCGACTACCAAAATCCCTTGTCACAGTTTCTGATCCGTATGACGCACCCTCCTTTGAGCCTCCTGAGACGCTTCATCCCCGCCATGGGACGAGTTGATTCTTCAGCGTTGGTCTTGATTCTTCTTTTGCAGATGCTAGAGGGTTTTTTGATCTTTTTGATACAAGGCGGCATCCCTTCATTTTCCGTCCTCTCGATTTGGTCGATCACTCAGCTGATTGAATTGACACTGAATATCTATTTTTACGCCATCATCATCAGGGCGCTTTTGAGTTGGGTGGGTCCGTCTGTCTATAATCCAGCCATTTCTCTGCTGTTCAGCCTGACAGAACCCGTGATGGCCACGAGTCGACGCTTGTTGCCGATCACCGGCGGGATTGATCTCTCCCCGATTGTGGTCATTATGGCCATCCAACTGATCCGGATGTTGATTTTGCCCCCCCTCCAGAATCTTGCACTAGTTCTCAACTAGGAGTTGATCTTTTGATTCGGCCGCTTGATGTCTTGGTGTTCAATATCCACGTACAGCCACGCGCGTCCCGCGACGAGGTGTCTGGTATCCACGGAGGACGTATCAAAATTCGCATGACGGCGCCTCCGGTGGATGGCAAAGCGAATGATCACCTGACCCAATTTCTGGCGAGCGAGTTTAAGGTCTCCAAGCGGCAGGTGGTGTTGATCTCCGGGGAGACGGGACGGGATAAACGGTTCAGGATCCAAGATCCTCTAGTCATCCCACTGTGGTTGTCAGACGCACTTCGTCAAGGCTTTATTGTCGCGTCCAAATAAGATCCCAAACACCATGCCCCAGTCGCTGGCCGCGATGTTCGAACTTGGTGATGGGTCTGTCATGAGGTCGTTCGCTAAATGGGGAACCATCAGGGGCGCTCGGGGTGAAGCCTTGAGCGGCCTTAAGCGTCTCGGCGATCTGAAGGGCATATGGTTTCCAGTCCGTTGCCACATGAAATTGCCCACCTGGCTTGATCTTCTGGTGTAGGAGTGACAGAAAATCCGCGTTAACGATCCGCCGCTTGTGGTGTCTTTTCTTATGCCATGGATCAGGAAAAAAAAGTTGTACCCGATCAAGACTTTGATCTTTGACCGCTTGCTGCAGCACATCGATGGCATCATCGGCATAAACCTTGAGATTCTGAAGGTTCAATTCACCTGCCCGATGGAGGAGGTGGCCAACCCCTGGGAGATGAACTTCAATCCCAATGTAATCGTACTCTGGATGTGCCTCAGCCATCGCGACGAGGGAATCCCCGTTACCAAATCCAATTTCAAGGATGAGAGGGACGCCCCGAGGTAACAGGGCATTCTCCATTAACGGGTTTTGGAGGCTGAGTCCATAGCGCGGCCAGAATACCTCTAATGCTTTTTTCTGAGCCACGGTCATGCGTCCTTGCCGCCGGATAAAACTGCGTATTCTAAACGTCTTATCGGTCCCTTCTAGGGGGAGGTCCGGGGCGGCGGCTAGGTTCATATCTGCTTTCATGCTGTTCGCTGGTTGATGGAGATGATGGGTGTCATCAGGGGGCCTTCAATCGGTCTTATGGGGTGGGATCCGGTAAGAAATCGCTTCTTCCCTTCCCTCGTTATCCTTAATGCGAACTTCAAGCACCTCGCCGGGACGTGCCTCATGAAGTATTAAGTTGAGATAGGGGTTTTTAGAGACCCCGGTTGAAAAGCGACCTTCAACCACCACCTTGCCACGAAACAAGACGATGAAATCTTTGATAAAGTCGGCAGTGACCCTCAGGCCTGTCAGGGGATCTACCCGGCGCCCGGTTTCCATGGGGTGATCAATCAGAATGCGAACAAGGAGTCCCTGCTGTTCGACCTTGGTCCGAACCTTGATTGTCGACATGAGTGGGGTTTTAATGAGTTGATAGGGGGGTTACTCTATTTTAGCCTGCTTCCTTATTCTTTTGAGGCCTCTTAGTCCCATGTCTTTCTTTCGTGATTTCAAGGCCGACAAACGTATTTTTCTAAAATTATTGGCTGGTGGGTTAACGTTTCAATCGACTTATGGCTTCGCTCGCCGTGCGGGCCTCGATCTTTATCCAGCGCCTTCGTTTTATGATGAAACTCTTCGTTATGAGCTTCAAGGACAGGTGGCGCAGCCTAGTGACCAGGTTATCCTGGAGATTCCAGGGGTCGCTGAAGATGGCGCGGTTGTTCCAGTCACGCTCAAGAGTCACATTCCCATAACCCGTCGCCTTTTGTTATTTGCAGAAAGGAATCCAAGTCCACTCATCGCGGCCTTCACCTTTTCTCCCGAGATGAAATCGTTCGTTTCGATCAGAGTTAAATTAAACGCATCCGGACCGGTCCTTCTCATTGCAGAATCTGAAGGTCACTTTTTCAGCACCCTAAAAGAGGTCACCGTGCGGGTGGGTGGCTGTGGGTGAGACAAAGGTTGCGGCGACCATGCGCCACAAAACCCAATTTGCCAGTGATAACTGGTCGGGTCTTTGTCCTCAAGCATTAGCCGCGCTGATCGAGGCTAATGACGGCTTTTTGGCTCCTTATGGATCGGATGTATGGAGCCAGAAAGCCTCAGACATGCTGAGTCTGTTTTTTGAAACCGAGGTACAGGTCTATTTCGTCGCAACGGGGACGGCCGCCAATGCGTTGGCGCTCGCTCAGCTGTCAATGTCCACCGGCGCTGTCATCTGTCACCCCTTTGCCCATATCCTCAACGATGAGTGCGGCGCTCCAGGCTTTTTGAATCCTGGGATGGGCCTTACACCCTGTGATGGTCCGGAGGGAAAAATAGACCTAGCGTCCCTTAGCGCTTTATTAGGGCGTTCAAAGGATCTCCGTCATCAACACCCTAGCGTGTTAAGCCTGACTCAGACGACCGAGGTGGGTACCCTCTATGCAGAGGGAGAACTTCACCTCCTGACCCAATACGCGGCGAGGAAGGGACTGAAGAGTCATCTGGATGGGGCCCGATTTATGAATGCGATCGTCGCTCTAGATCGATCACCCGCTGATCTGACATGGCGCTTAGGCGTTGATGTCCTTTCCCTCGGTGTCAGTAAAAATGGAGGTGGTTATGGCGATGCCATCATTTTTTTCAAATCCGATCTTGGCAAGGACTTTGGTTATCGAGTAAAACAAGGAGGCCACCTCAGCGCTAAAATGCGTCTGCTCGCAGCCCCCTTTTTAGGGCTTTTAGAGAACGATGTCTGGCGACAAAACGCCAGCCATGCCAACCAAATGGCCCGTCGATTGGCGACGCGCCTCGAAGAGGAGGGTGTCTCCTTGGCATTTCCCTGTGAAGCGAATATGGTTTTTGTCACGCTCTCAAGCAGCGCCCAGTTGCAGCTTAAGGCCAAGGGTTGGGTCTTTAACCTCCCTAAAGAACATGGTGCAGCCCGGTTCGTCTGCGGCTGGAATGGTGATGCCGTTGCCGTCGACCTTTTAGCCCGTGATATCATTGAAGCGGTTCAAGGCGATGGGGAGGAGACGCCTTGACGACCTTTCAATCCCCTCATGCGATAGTCATCGTGGGGCTTGGTGAAATGGGCGAGCTTTTCGCTACGGGCTTTCTCAAAGCGGGTTATCCTGTTATTCCGGTATTAAGGGATACCGATTACTCAAAGCTACAATCGTTAACGCCAACACCCTCTTTGGTGTTGATCGCGGTAGGGGAGGCCCAATTGGATGAGGTGCTCACCCGGCTACCCCATGGGTGGCGTCGCGTCACCGCACTTGTGCAAAATGAACTGCTGCCTTGTCATTATCGCCACCATGCGCTGATTGATCCCACGATCATTACGGTGTGGTTCGATAAAAAAAAGGGACGCCCTTCGGTCTCGGTATTACCGAGCGTCATCTCAGGCCCCAAGGCCTCCTTGATTCAGCAATCGCTTGATCAGGTGGGGGTGCCTTCTAGAATGGTTGCTGAAGAATTGCAGCTCTTTGAGATGATTCGGAAAAATCTCTACATCTTGACGATCAATATTGCAGGCATCGTGTCGGGTGGGTCGGTCAGCCACCTTTGGTCTTCGCACCGTGAACTCCTTGAAGGCGTTGCCTTTGATGTTTTGACGGTGCAGGAAGCGTTAGTCGGTGAAACCCTTCCTCGTGAAGCCCTTTTTAAGGGCATGATCGAAGGGTTTGAGGGTGATCCCGATCATCTGTGCATGGGCCGTAGCGCCCCTGATCGCTTGCGGCGGGTGCTGATCCAAGCAAGAACACTGCGCCTTCAAACCCCGACGCTCGATCAAGTGGCTTTGACGCTCAAGGAGCCTTTTATAGAGGATGGCCCTGATTGAATCCCTATCACGACCCGGTCATACCCTATGATCTGATCTTAGAGGGGAGTGAGGCTCCTTTTGCAATGCTTGAAGGGACGGTCATTACACGCCGTCAATTCTTTGAAGAGGCCCGCTATCAGGGTCGTCAAGAGACCTCTTGTCATCCTCTGATCAATGTTCATGAAGATCCTTACGCTTTTTCACTGAGCCTTTTGGGTGCTTGGTTGATGGGAGGCATGGTGCTGTTACCACCGGATCGTTCAGACCAACGGAGGGAGACAATGAAGCAACCCTTCCCAGGTGTCAGCGCAGGGCGCTTTGGGGAGCGGCAACATCCTTCAGGGCGAGGGCTTCGTCATTGTTCTGATGAACGCCTTATCTGGCCTGTCTTGCATCAAGAGGTCCTAGTCGCGTACACGTCAGGATCGACGGGTCAACCGATTCCTCATATCAAAACCTTTGGGATGTTGTTGGACGGTGCTCGGTTGATCGATGGTTTTTTAGGAGGTACTCAAGGCGTGACGTTGATCTCGACCGTTCCGCAACAGCATATGTACGGTCTCGAATTGAGCGTCCTTCTCCCCCTTTTTTGTGGGGCACTACTCTCAGGTAACAAGCCTTTTTATCCCGCCGATATCATGGCGGCACTGGATCAAGCCCCACGTCCTCGTGCCCTGGTGACCACCCCACTCCATCTGAAAATCTTATTGGACAGTGGTCTTTCCATGCCGCCTATCGATTGGATGGTGTCGGCCACAGCGCCTCTCCATCAAGATCTAGCGACCGTCTTAGAACGTTCCTTTGATGCCCCGCTTTTTGAGATCTATGGATGCACCGAGGCGGGCTCTTTGGCGGGGAGACGCCCTTCTGGGGGATCGTCTTGGCGTTGGTTTGAGGGGGTCCGTTCTTATCGCGACGATGGCGAGGTTTTTGTGGAGGCGGATCATTTCCCCGAGAGGATAGCGTTACAAGATGAATTGACAGCGCTTGATTCTTGCCACTTCACGCTTGAGGGGCGATGTTCTGATCTGATTAATATTGCAGGAAAAAGGAACTCCCTTAAGGGTCTTGAGGCTCACTTTAGGGGTATTGAAGGCCTTCATGATGTGGCCTTGATGATCCCTGAGTGGGGTGGGGAAGGCGCTGTTGCGCGCTTGGTGGCCTTTGTCGTGGCGGATGAGACCTTGACCAACCAGGTCATTCTTGAGGCACTTAGGCATTGTCTTGACCCTGTCTTTGTGCCACGTAGACTTCATCGGGTGGACCGTCTGCCAAGAAATGCCTTAGGCAAAATGACCATGGCCGACCTCAAGGCACTTCTTGATGATCTGCCAAAGGCTTTTGGATCACCCGATGGGGCTTAAGCTCCCCCGGCAGCCACCATCTCAGTCCAGGCGCCGTTAGGAGCGTGCTGGTCACGGCCATGATGACCAACATGGTGAAGACTGAAGGTGGAATAATCCCAAGATCATGGCCTAGATTGATGACGATGAGTTCCATCAGCGCCCGGGTATTCATCATAATGCCGATTGAAAGAGATTCCTTTTGATTTAAACCCGCCCATCGGGCAGCCACGTAGCAGCCCCCTAGCTTGCCAGCGAATGCCAAACCCACCAGCAGCGTGCACCAGCCCCAAAGTTCAAGACTCATGAGACTGCCGATATCGGTTCTTAATCCCGTAAAGGTAAAGAAAATAGGAAGAAAAAAGACACTCAGAAAGTCATTGACCCTCGCATCCCAGGCAAGGACTAGATCCCGGCGCTGATGGAGCAGAAGGCCGGCGACAAAGCCACCAAAAATGGCGAAGATGCCCAATTGGCTGGTGATCATGGCTGATCCAAAAATAACCACGAGAAGGATAGCCAGGAGATCAGCGGGCAAGCGAGCGTCCTTCAGAGGAAACTGATTGACCAGCCACAATAAAAGGGGTTTGATCAGCCAGAAGGCCGCGATCAGGTAACTAAAGAGCCAGCCGATTTGATGCAGCACCGCGTGGGTATCCAGCTGGTGGTTGGCGATGGCCGCAACCACGGTCAGAAGGACCCAGCCAATGGCATCGTTCGCGGCTGCAGCGGTAATCGTAATGACCCCTAATTTGTGACGGGTCAATTCAAATTCCATCAATATACGGCCGAGGATCGGTACCGCGGTAATCGAGAAGGCGATGGCAATGAACAGGGAATAGGCGAGGGGATCGATGCCTGATGCCAGCATCGGTTGAGACAGCATCCCGAAAGTGAAACCGATACCAAACGGGAGGGTAATGCCGAAGGCGGTGATGAGGAGGGTGGCCTTTTGATGGGATTTTTCTTTGAGCGTTGAGAAGTCAAATTCAAGGCCCACCTGGAACATGAGAAGGATGAGACCAATCTGGCTCATAATCATCAGAGGGGTTGGATTTCCCGCCTTGAAGAGATCGTGGAATAGATCAGGGGCCAGACTCCCAAAAAAAGAGGGCCCCAAAAGAAGGCCTGCAATGATTTCACCGACGGCCCGGGGCTGAGCCAGTCGTTGCGCTAATGAACCCATCAGTCGTGCGGCGACAATGATCACCATCAATTGCCCGAGGGTGAAAAAAAGAAGCGTTTCGAGTTGATGGAAGCCCGTGGTTTGCATGGACATGTTCTCTTTAAATCATTCCACCATTCACTGAAATGACTTGCCCTGTGATGTAGGCGGCTTTATCAGAAGCCAAAAAGGCGACGAGATGGGCGACATCATCAGGACGTCCGGCCCGCTGCATGGGAACCAGTGCTTTGATGCGTTCAGCGTTAAAATGCCCCTCAGCCATGGCGCTATCAATGATGCCGGGGGCCACCACATTCACCAGAATGTCGCGGCTAGCCAGTTCAAGGGCGAGTGATTTTGAGGCACCAATCAAGCCGGCCTTGGCAGCGGCATAGTTGGCCTGACCTCGATTGCCGGTCAATGCAGCCACTGAGGCGATGCTGATAATTCGCCCCCAGCGACTTCTGATCATCGGCATCAACAAAGGCTGGGTGGTATGGTAAAAGCCATGGAGGGAGACATCGATCACCCGACTCCATTGGTTGCGGTTCATCCCAACCAAGGGAGCATCATCATGGATCCCTGCATTGTGCACAATAATCTGGATGGGTTCGGCTTCTACTAAAGGTTCAAGGACCCTTCTTGAACCGGCTTCATCGGTCAGATCAAACATCAAAAGGGTCGCCTTCCCACCTTTGGCATGGATGTCTTTGATGACTGATTCTGCCGCACCAGGGTGTTGATGTGCGTGGACATAGACATGATGCCCTGCTGCGGCGAGGGCTCTGGCCATCGCCGCACCTAAGGTGCCGCTTCCCCCGGTGATGAGCGCACGTTTCATGACGACGCCTCAGTGCCTTTGAAAAAAACAGCCAGCTGACCCGATACTAAAAGATCATCGTCTGCCGACAGTTTAAATTGGTAGAGCGCTTGATGAGGATCATGATGAAGTCTTAAGAGGTCAATCTCGAGCGGTTTCTCAATGTCATCCAGCTTGGGCCGAGTCCAGCTTATGTTTTTGATTAAAGCGAGCACGCCACGACGAGGGCCGCTGAAAGCGGGTGAGGCACTCAGGGCGCCATGAATGGCACTGCATTGGGCCGCCATTTCGATGGCGCTGATCGCAGGAAGATATCCTCTGATTCTTAATGGATGCGAGGGGTCCTGGTGATTGTTGATCATACCTACCAGTGAATGTTCATCGGCCTTAATGATGTGATCCACCAAGATCATGGGCCCTTGGTGGGGAAGGTAATCCGCGATTTCAGCGCTTGTTAGTAACATGGTTGGATCTTAAGACATAAAGCGCCCTGCATGCCGACCCCAAGGCGCAGCGTTTGGGTCTCTTTCCTGGCTATCGCGACCAGTAAAGGCAATGCACGGGCCGCTGGATTTGATGTCCTTAGGGTTTCAAGGCCCGGGTCGTTTAAAGGGGATACTGCTGGAGGCTCTGCTTCATAAGACCAGTCCAGTGAGGCCATGGGTGTGTCCTTGGGGTCTGATGATAAGAGAAAGCCCACCGCAAAAGCCGAGGGTATAGATCGATAGAGACTGATTGGATAAGGCGCTGGGAGATCATAGGCGACGACTAAAATGCGCTGATGTTGCTCTTGAAGCCGAAGCAAGCCCTCTAAAAGCCCCGATCCTAAGCTGTCGTCATAGGCGCAGAGGCTGTCAGTCGGCATTCTTGAACCACTAGCAATGCTCCAGTAACCCGCTGCTGCATTGTGTACTGAGTTGTGAAATTGGGTTGGAGAAAGACGCCGGTCAGGCCCTACGAGGGTTAAAAAGATCTCATGAACAATGTTGACCTCACCCCCTGAGGACGTGAAGAGGGCGGGTATATCTGATGGATCATGGCACCCCACGGCTTCTTCTGCCACATCAAGAGCAAGACGGGTTACTTCTGTTGCCCGCCGCCGCTCGGTGGGTGGCAACAGCGCAGCACGCCCTGACGGGGTGGTCATCAAGGGATCAAGGCCGCCATGGATGAGAATTTCTTTGGCTGTTGGCCAGTTCGAAAGCCCCGGCCCCCGAAGTCCAATCCCGATCATATGAATCTCAGCGGCCATGCTGATCTCGACCTAGTAAAAGACAGGCATTACTGCCACCAAATCCAAAGGCATTGCTGAGAATGATAGAGGTAGGCGCATGGATAGAGGGTTCCAGTGCAACGTGACTTCGAATCAAAGGATCAACGGTTTGGGTATGAAGAGTGCCTGGTGTAAATTGGCCTTCAAGGGCAAGGCAAGCCGAGAGCGCGTTCATTATGCCGGCTGCACCCAAGGTATGACCGATATGCCCTTTGATGGAAGCAGCATTCTTTGCTTCTCCCAGAACCTTAAGGATGCCGCGATCTTCTGCTATGTCATTCGTCCTTGTTGCAGTGCCATGCAACAGGATAAAGTCGACATCGTTGGAATCGATCTGTGCGGCATTCAAACAAGCCCGCATCGCGATGGCTGCGCCGAGGCCCTCTGGATGGGGTGAAGACATGTGGTGAGCATCACTGCTTTCGCCGGCACCTAAAACCGCCAACGATCCGTCCTCTCGGTGATGATGAGTGAGAATGGCAAATCCTGCCGCTTCCCCAATGGAGATCCCGTCTCGATCGATGGCGCAGGGCTTTGAAGGGTTCTTTGACAGAAGTTCGAGAGAATGAAAACCAAAGAGTGTGGTGAGGCAAAGGCTATCAACACCGCCGACAATCACTGCATCGCATAGATCTGCTTCTAGCCAGCGGGCAGCGTTTGCAAAGATCTTGGCACTCGATGAGCAGGCCGTTGATACGGTCAAGGCAGGGCCTCTCAATTGAAGAATCTCCCTGATGAAATGGGCCGTAGCAAAGGTATTCTGAGTCTCTCGGTAACGAAAATCAGCGGGTAATGCCCCGCTCACTGGATCTCGCCGGGTGTAGGCCTGTTCTGTTTCAAGTATGCCCGAGGTGCTCGTACCTAAAAGGACGCCCATCCGATGGGCGCCGAGCGATCGACGCAGTTCATCGACGCGAGGCATAAATCCGTCTTGCATCAGGGCGAGGTGGGCGAGACGATTATTACGGCCTTCATACGCCTTAAAGGCATCAGGAAGGGGGTGTTGTTCGATGCCATCCACCCGTCCGATGGCGGTGATGAAGTCGACACCATCAATATCGCATGGTCTAAGTCCTGAGCGATGGCTCAATAAGCCTTCCTTAAAGGCAGCGCGACCAAGCCCCAAGGCGTTACTCATCGTATAGTCAAACAGAGAGATCGGCCATCGGGGTCTTAAGGGCCTTGAGCGTTTTGATCCTAGAGTAATCATCTGACGGTTGGCACGGCTGAAGGACGCTCATTGGCCATCAAGGCCGCAAAGGAGACAGCGAGAAAGGCACCCAAAGCGACCGTTAACCCAATGCTATCGAGAATAGCGACATGGGCACATGCCAGTGTTCCGAAGGCTAGGATGGAGCTGAGGCTGCAAACCATCAATGAAAGACGGGTTCTTCGGTATTCGTCGGTGTCACGGGATGGTCGGTTAAAAAAAAGTGCCTGATCAAGACTAAGCCCCAAGACCAGAAGAAGCGAGACGAGATGATAGAGATTCAGTCCCCCGAATAACAAGGCCATCATTAACGCCGTGGAAATTCCAGCGGCCAATACCGGCATCAACACCCTCAAAGCCGTTGTCAAGCGACCGAGACCGCCCCAAAGTATAAGCGTGATGGCTAAAAGCCCAATCCCTAAAAGTCGGAGCGCCTCTTGGCGGTATTGGGTCATCCATTCGGTCGTTCTCAGCTTGAGATCTACGTACTGGACATGGTCGAGATGGCGCGCATCAAGGGCATTTTTGAGTGCCTGATCATCGGTGACCCCGTGGAGGGGGATGACTAATGCCCAGGAGTCTTCAAGATGAATGATCGCGGTGTCGATTTTTATGGCCATGGGCGTTTCTGCCCAGATCTCAGGCCCGATCAAACCGAGCGCTTTTGCCGCTTCAGCATCGTGAAGGAACGGGTCAAATAAGCCTTGGCGAAATGGAAGCCCTTCTTGGGCCTTTTTCATGTGCGCGATGAGGTCTTTATGTGAAGGGAGCTCTGAGAGGCGCTGATGTTGTTTTTGATGGCTCGGTAGGATGTGAGTCACCAGGTCATATTGTTGAATAATGCCTGATGTCTTAAGTTCAGTAAGGGTGGGTTCAATAGCCTCAGCGTTTCTCAATAATGCTTCCTGATCAGCCCCAGTGACCACCAGTAACTTGCCTAATTCCGGACTCTTAAAATCCTCTTGGAGGCTGGCATCGATGTGAAGATTTTGGGTGGGTACTGGATTTAACGCAGCAATGTCGTCGTTGAATAGCACACCATTTCGGTAATAAAAGAGTCCAAGGAGGGTGATCACGATGAACCAGGGTAAGAATGAAAGGCCTTTAAGAGGATGTCCTTCAATACCAGATGACCTGCCATTGCTTTTACTCAGAAATGACATATGGGGCGGCGAATGAATCCATGGAGGAAGGATGAACCGCGTGGTGAGGGCCGCTGCGAGAAGACCTGAACCTGCAAATACGGCCAGTTGACTGAGCCCTTTAAACCCTGAAAAGAGCATCGCTCCAAAGCCTGCGATATTTGTTAGCACCCCAAGCCGTAGAGTAGGCCACAGGCGTTTCATGGTCTGCCTGGGTGATTCTTCGCGCTCGAGGTGGGTGAAAAGATGATTGGGATAATCCGCGGCAACACCTAGCAGTGTGCTGCCGAATCCCAAGGTGATGCCATGAAGCTGACCAAAACCAATGGCAGTCACCATGGCACCCGTCAGGAGGCCCGTGACCAGCGGGATAAGACCAAGACCTAAGTAACGCCAGGATCGATAGACCAAGAGCAGTAATCCCATGACCAGCGCACTGTTGATCAAAGATAGACGTTTAGCCTCCTGTGTAATCCCTTGATGGGTTGCAACGCTGATCGCACCGGGTCCACCGAGAGTCAGGTGAAGGGATGTTGGCAGATGAAGTCCTTCGAAGACATTAAGAATTCGTTCTTCGGCCCTTTGTTGTGCATCAATGTCAAATCCTGAAGCCTCGGTTTCAGCGAGAATCAGACTGCGTTGGTGATCTTTCGAAACCCAGAGCCCTCCCTCCCGAAGAGGGCCTTGATGTCCCATCATGGGTTGGAGGAGTTGTGTCCATAAACCTTGAGGATCGCTCTCAAGCCAGCGCTGGGTTAAGGGAGCCAGCGGCGAATAAAGGTCCTCCCAACGCGCCGTTAACGCCCCATGCAGGGCCTCCGAACTGTAGGGAGTTAAAGGTCCTTGATCCACCAAGTGAAATCGATAGGGGTACACTTTTCCCTCAAGCAGTTTAAGAAGCTTAGAATCCTCTCCGTTACTGACACGAAGGAATAATGTGTCCTTCTCGAGGGCCTTGACGAGGCTTCGACTCGCCCGCGCCCGATCTTCTTTGGAAGCGCCAGACAGGGCGATCAGGATAAGACGGCTGACAGGCCCTTCTCGCATCTGCTGGAGCAATATCCGATCCACCAACGTCGGTGTTTGCGGCAGAAAAAAAGTAAGGTCACTATGAAGCGGCGTTCGGTTAATGACCCCTAGTGCGATAAGGCACCAAATGAACCAAATAAAGGTGATGCGTCGCGGCTTCACTTAGGCGTAAACCTAAGATGGCTCGAATCGCCATCAGATTGGACGATCGAAATCGCGGTCACCGTTCCACGTTCTCCGTTGACGGTTACTTGAAGGACTAGGGCGCTAAGTTCAGGACCCTTCGGCTTTAATGTTAAGGACCAATGTAGGAGAGATCCTCCTAGATGAGGTTCCCAAAACTTTCTTAAGGTAACAAGATCCCCTGCGAGTGGCGCCCGGATCGCTTCGATGAAGGCTTGAAGAACACCGGCATCGGCGAGTGAAAACGCCATATCTTCGGTCGCTCTTGGGTCATGGATAAAGACCTGATCCCCTTCAACCCGATACGAAATCGCTCTTGGGGTCGTGACTTCCTTTAAGAGCCCTGAAGGGGGGGTAAAGGTGAGGACTCCCTCACTTTCAAGGGGGCTTATGAGTGCGGCAATGTGCCGAGATTCATGAAACCGGACGCTTCGTTGCGAATGCACCATTAACGTTGCTACAAGCGATTCAATCGTCAGTGGGCCGGTCTCTTGGGGGGCTCCAAGGGATGGCTGTTGAACGAACGGCATGAAGCTTAAAGCCAGCGCGAAGAGCCGGCGCTTGGTGCGACTTTTAAGGTGCCTGACGGTCCCAAATATCATGGAAATTAAACCAGTTATGAGGGGCGCGACGGGCATAGTGTTCTAGTCTTTCAGCATAGCGACCCATGATGTCCTGAGCGGCCTTATGCCGGTCATCACGGGAGATTAAAGAGGCATCACCGAGTTCTTCGAAGTGAATGCTATAGCGCCCCCAACCCGTTCTTAAGCAGACAAAGAAGATCATCGGTAGTTTCAAAATATGCGAGAGCATGACGGGGGTGGTGGGCAATTCAATAGGACCATCGAAAAAATCGCATTGAATCCTCTTGTCATGGGGCATACAACGATCAGCCAAAAGGGCTAGCATCTGTCCTTCTCTCAGGTCTCCTTCAAGCCCGATTAAGGCCGCAGGACCATTGACGGTGATGATATCTTGATGAAGCTCCGGATTGAGCGACCGATAGAGATTGACTATGTCTGGTGTCGCTTCGCCATACATCAACGCCTTCACCTTGATGCCTCTTCGAAGGCGCCCCAATGCTCTTAGGATCTCAAAACTACCATGATGCGATCCAACGAGGAGACACGCCTGCTTTTTGTCCGCATAGCGTTGAAGGATCTCGAAATGATGGGCTTCTATGTTGAGGAGGTGATCGCGCCCGGTCAGAACGGCCAGTCGATCAAGTAGAGTCCCTGCAAAATTATGGTACAGCGTAAACAGATCGATAAAAGAAGGCTCTCGCTGAAGCGCTTTCCTAAGAAAGGTTCGTGTCGCTTTTAATCCCTTATTTTTCACCGACATGAAATAAAGTGTAATCGGGTAAAGGAGGATGCGCGCAACCCCTCTTCCAAGATGAAGAGTGATCCAGGTGATCACCCGGAGCCAGAAGAGACTGCTCCTCTCAGGGAGATTCTGCCATGTGAGTGTCATAGCTTCGGCTCCTCTGCAATGTTGAAAATTCCTGTGGCTATCAGGGTGGCCCCATAGTGGCAAGTGAACTTCAGCCCCTGATCAGAATGATCGACCATGACATGGACGATTTGATCAGGTTTCAGTTCATGGGTAAATTTTGCTCTTTTAATCCCGGTAATGTTGAGATACGGCCATTCGTCTTGGGTTCTGGCCATAATTTCTTCTAGGAGTGTCACGCCGGGTACGAGGGGATATTGGGGGAAGTGCCCTTCCAGGGAGGGGTGCTGAGCATGGATTGAGAATTCAATCATGTTTAGTCACGTTTAATCCATCACGACGCATCACTCGGAGAACCTCAATGGGTGAGGATGGAGTCAAATGCCGGAAGCGGATCCGTCGATAGAAGAGTTCGCACACAAAGAAAGACGCCATGATGAAAAAATTCAGGGTATTGGCGAACAGCATCGCTAACGTTACTTCACCGGATAGAGCCCAATAGAGGCCATTCAGCGCTAAAAGGATCAACAGCACCCCCCAACACTCGGTGAGGCGTTGGGTGTACGCCTGAAGTTCTAAGGGAAGCGGACGTTGATTGCGGACGCGCTGGGCCAAACGGGTAATCAGTGGGACTTCGGGTGGCTTCAGCGTTAAAAGGAAGGTCAATGACAGCGCAAGATTCATCAAGACAGGCATCAATAGGGCCGTCATCCTTGGGTTCATGATAAATCCAAAAACCATCCCGAGGCTCAGTACAAACAGCATACTGAAGCGCGAACGTGGGCTCAAAGGTATCCCAAACATCAAAATGACCGCAAACAGCGTATCGGGTAGCGTCATCCAGATGGGGTCAAAGAATTCAGAGCACAGTAGCCAGAGGGCCAATAGTGGGGCACCTACGGCAAGCATCGCGGCCGTCAACCACCTTATCATCCCGTAGTTTTACGGTTGGTGACGGTGGTTCCTAGGTCTTTCAGTGATGAAAAAATGGTTTCGATGTCAGGATCATCTGATTTGATTTGAAAACCGTATTTCTTGGAGATGACAACCGAGAGTTCCAAGAGGTCAATAGAATCAAGACCAAGACCCTCAAGGTAGAGAGGGGCGTCAGGTTCGATGGTTTGAGGGTCAGCGTCGAGATTCAGCGCGCCAACAATCAATTCGGCAAGTTCTTTTTCAATAAGGGTTTGAGTGGCCATAGGGGGTAATCGGTCAGGTATACGTTGGATGCCATGAAGATCCCGAAAGATCAAGAGTCGCTTCTATTTCAAGGAGGAGATCGCGCCGACAAATATCGGCTTCAAGCCAAATGACACGGCTTGTAGGATGTAGCCACGACTTGAGACACTCTTTCACCAGGACTTGATCCTTGGCTTGCCGCAGATATATTTTGAACGCCGCGCGTTCACCCCATTGCCACAAGGGCTGAAGATGATGGGTTTTAAGGAGAGTCGACAGATTATCGATCGTGATCTCACATTGGCGGCGGATGTCATTCGGGGCATGGGTCTCATGGCCTAAAATACTTGCAGTCCCGGAGATAAAAACCACGTCATGCTGCGGGCTTTTGAAGCGAACGGCTCTCGAAAAAGAGGGACTTTTGGGTCCGTATCTCTCAGGATAATTGTATGCGCTCACCTGATTTGGATTTTCAAGGGGTGTCATCGCACCATTACCGGCGATAAAGATCAGCCAAAGATCCTCCCCGCATGAACCTAAGGCGCTCGCTGCAGGGAGGTTGTGCCGCATATTGAAGCCAAAGGCTTCGAGGGCCTCGTGACGCGCAAGACAGAAGCTCCTATAACGTTCAAGGTCCTCTTCTTCACGGTGGATCTCTGGAAAAAATTGCCACACTCTTAAAAGGTGCTCATAGCCAAGACGCCGAGTTGCCCCCAGTAAGCCATGATAAGCCGTTGTGGTAGCCTCCCGAATAGCCTTAGAAGGCCATCGGCCGACGCCAATCAAGAGTTCATCAGTAGCCGCGTAATCTATGCCGTTGAGGGTGCCATAGGTCGGTTTATTAAGGCTCGTCCAACGCTCACTCTGCGGTGAATCGTTGAGAGGAATGAGGGCGGGATACGCCCTTGGCTTGCTCTCCCTTTCATGGCGTAAACGGGTGCTGTGTCCATAGTGGATTTCGGCCAAGGTAAAAGGTCCTTCTGTCCGAGGCCGCACCCCCTTGGGTTGCCTCGGCTCAGGAAATAAGGCCTCCTTGACGCTGACCTTAGGCGCCATCATTCGATGCTTCAGCGGCTGATGGTAGGAACGAAGCCGCGTCTCATCAGCCACGACTTGATGTAGTAGATGCTCCGGAACGCCCACAATGAGGGACCCAGGCGAGTCTTTCTGAAAAGATCGCCGGCCAGCACGGAGATCACCGCTCCTTTGACGTTAAAGATATTCCTTGGGTGCATAAAAAGATCCCGTATGGCGGGCGTAGTGATGCGGTAAATGAACCATGAGAAAACGCCAAGACCCCGATCGATATCACGCTGAAAAGACTTCAGCAAAGAGGCGGTTCTAGTGGGGTCATTGAGGGCTCCTTCAATCACCTCAGCGGCCTTAAAGGCGCTGTTGAGCGCCAAATGCACGCCGCTTGAAAAGACCGGGTCAATGAATGCATAAGCATCTCCGATCAGCAGATAGTTGCTGCCCGTCATCTCTCTTGAACGGTATGAATAATTCCCGGTTGCAGTCACCTTCCCAACCCGCTGAGCCCCTTGAAGTCGTTCCGAGACGAGGGGGCTTCTAGCAATGGTCTGATCCATAAAATCATCCACAGGGATATCACGATTCTTGAGATACTCCGGCCGACAGACCGCACCGACGCTCATCGTGCCATCTTTGAGGGGGATCATCCAAAACCAGCCATCGTCAAACCAATAGACACATATATTGCCTTCAGCCTCGCCTTCAGCCCGCTGCGCTCCCTGATAGTGCGCATAGATGGCGGCGCTTTTATGTCTTTTATTGCGTTCTTTGAGATTGAGGGCGTCGGCCATGAAGGTGTCACGTCCGGTTGCATCGATATAAAATCGCGCGGTAAATGTCTTCCTCGAACCCTTTTCGTTGCGCGCCGTGATGGATTGAAGGGTTCGTTCATGACACTCTAAGGTGTCAACACGCCAACCTTCATGGACGCAGGCACCTTTGGCTCTGGCATTTTCCAAAAGGAGATGGTCAAATTCTGAGCGTCTCACTTCATAGGCATAAGGATAGTCGCCTTTGAGTGATTCACCAAAGTCGAATGTCGTTGATTTGCCGTGATAGATCGAATGAAATTCGGCAGCGTACTTCTTAAGCCCAATATGATCGACCGCGTCGAGTACACCGAGTTTTTCAAGATATGGGAGACTTAACGGTAAGAGGCTTTCCCCGATATGAAACCGAGGATGATGATCTTTCTCAAGCACAACGGTATCGAAGCCTTTCATGGCCAGGAGGGCCGCTGCGGCTGAACCTGCAGGGCCGCCGCCCATAATGAGGACATCGCAATGTTGATGGGCGCGATTCATGGGGGACCGTCCATGTTAAAGATGATGATGCTCTGAATTGTAGCAGAGCAACCTAAAGGCCATGGGATGAGTCTCTCCTTATTCATTGAGTCACGATGGACACGATAACATCAGCAATAAGAAGGCCAAGGGACTGGCAACCGTCTCAGTTCATTCGGTTGTCGATAGGCCTCCATCTGGTCGCCGGTGGTTTCTTGGTCTTGAGGCCTGAGGGGTGGCCCCTCGCTCTTGAGACCCTGGCGCTCGATCATCTGATCCTGGCATCTTTGGGGCTCTGGCCAAAGAGTAAGGGCTTAGGCCCAAATTGGCGGCGTCTCCCTTTTGATGATGCATTCAACAATCGGGTCGCGTTAACCTTCGATGATGGACCTGATCCCATCGTGACGCCGAAGGTCCTCGACCTTTTAGATGCCACATCCTCTACAGCAACTTTTTTCTGTATTGGCGAGCGCGTTCTTCAGCACAAAGGCCTGGTCCAGGACATTGTCGCCCGCGGTCATACGATTGAAAATCATAGTCACTATCACCGCCTGGGTTTTGCGTGTTCTTCGGTTCGGGGCTTTGTCGAGGAGATAGGGCGCGCTCAGGAGGCGATTGCTGAGATGACCGGTCGGGCGCCTCGATTTTTCAGGGCGCCTTTTGGCTTTAGGAGTCCATTACTCGAGCCAGCGCTTTGTGAACTTGGACTTGATCTTGTTAGTTGGACCCGGCGTGGCTACGACACGCGTGAGCGATCTACTCAGAGAATTCAAAAGAGACTCCTTCAAGGCCTCAGCGATGGCGATATCTTGTTGCTCCATGATGGTCACTCAGCGAAGAGCTTGACCGATCAGCCGGTGGTCTTAGACGTTCTAGCTGATCTTTTAGCGACACTTCGAGAGGAAGGACTCCAAGGGGTCAGTCTTGATCAAGGGATCCCCGCCTTTATGAACGACAACGACGCACACACAACAGGGGCAAGCGAATCATGAATTCGACGAAGAGACGGGCATGCATGAAGGTCAGTAGCGCGTTGTCACGACCGTACTTGAAGTGGGTCACTCCGCCTTCTTCAGGCGTGAAATAGCGAACGGAGGCTGGCTGGTTAATCGCACAAATACCGCGCCAACGGAGCCTTACAACCGCTTCTGGATCAAAATCAAAACGCCGCATAAAGGGCTGATGGTTCAAAATATCCAGAAGTGGCTCAATCGGATAGACCCTAAATCCAAAGAGAGAGTCGCCGATGCCGCTCCACAGTGTTTCAAGATTGGCCCACCAATTAGAGATTCGGCGTCCGATGACCCTTAGAGAAGGAGCATCATGAGCGAAGATGGGCAGCCCTAGAATCATTCTTTCGGGCGACGCCTTTGAGAGCGTCATGAACAGCTGAATCGATCGGGCGGGGTGTTGTCCATCTGAATCCATGGTCAACACATGAGTGAACCCCATTTGCTGTGCTGCACGAATTCCTTCATGGACGGCCGACCCTTTGCCCCGGTTACGATCAAGTTTTAAGATAAAGAGCCCCGTGTCCTCCTGCGCCATAGCCTCTAGCAGCACAGGGCTGCTATCGGTACTCCCATCCACCACCACCCAGACCGGGTTCCAGTGAGTTCTTGCTTCCCTCACCGTCTCAATGATCTTGAGACCAGGGTTATAGCTTGGGATGAGCACCAGGTGCGTTGGGTCAATATTGTCCATAATGAAGGTCAATGAGATGTCTTAAAAGGGCCTATAGGTGGGTTGTCAATGCCTCATGAAAGTAGCTTTCCATGGCCAGAGTGAGCTGACGAGCGGGTCCAATCGGTGGAAACTTTTTTCCTAAGCGGAAAGTGATTCTAACCGGAATTTTTGGCGGCTTTGTGATGGGCCAACCTTTGCCAAGATACCCTGAAGGACAATCGATTAGGATGGTCTGTATAGGAACATTGGCCTTGAGTGCCAATAGAGCGCTCGTTTTGGTGAGGGAGTTAATCGGGGGAGAAAGCGTCCTCGTGCCTTCTGGAAATAGCAGGAGATGATGGCCTCTTGACAGATTGCGGCGACCCTCTCGTATCATGGACAGGGTGAGGTGATTGGGAATGTAGCCTGCGAGTCTTGCACCGATACCGAACAGAGGATGATCCAACAAAGAGGCTTTTAAGACCACGCCAAGGGTCGGTAGGGTTGTCAGTATGACAATAGCATCCAGAAGGCCTGGGTGATTCGGCGTAATGACCATGGGTGCAGAGGCCTTAAGAGGATCGAGTGCCCGGGTATCTGTGATGAGCCAACCTAGACTCCCGAGGACCGTCACATAGAGCCTAAAGCCGATGCTGATCCCGAGACGGCTCAGCGACTGAACCTGTTGCTTTGAAAAAAAGGCATAGAGAAGCAGGGCAATAATTGACCAAGAAAGGCATAAGATGAGGAAGAAAGAACAAGAGATGATGAGCGCAAAGTAGCCATATAAGGCCGTGAGTGCCTCATGACATCTGGCGCCAAACACACTCAGGCCGCCCAACATTGCTACAATTCCATCCTAACGATCATGGAGACCCCATAATGACGACACAAACGGCCATGCCTCTCTTTTATACATATACCGGTGGTGAGTTCCAAAAGGCGGATGTCAGCCGTTTCTTTGGTGGCTATGCCAAGACCAACGATCAGATAGTAGCGGCGATTCAGCATCAGGGTTATGAGAGTATGACCCGTCAGGAAGTGTATGCTGGTGAATTGAAGTTTTCCCTTTGGGAAGGTCCGGATCATCAGTGTGTCGTGTGTATCACCACTGAGGGCGTGCCGCCGCATATCATCTATTTGAATGGGCTACTGAACTGGCTGCAGTTTCAGGGTGCCATTCTAAGCCCCGCGTTTCAGCTCGCGAAGCTCGTCCACGGCGACGCTTAATTCCAGAGTCCATAGTTTTAGCTTTCTGTGCATCCTGTTGGGGATGTCACTGAGGCCTCTTGAAACGGTCAGAGAGCTAAAACGGCCAGAACCAGAATCAAGAACGACCATCGGGGTAGTTTGTTTTTATGGTTCTTGATTTTAAATTCATCCACCACGCTGAGCCAGTCGATCGCTTTCTGAGCGCTTGAAAATGGGCAGGATTTCTCTGCCAACACGAGATCCTGATCGGCCGTTTTCGTTGCCGTACTGCGGGTTCTTCTTGGGCGAGCATTGGAATAACGTTCAGTCATGAGTTCCTCACGGGTTGATTTACCTTCACTTTAAGATTAAATGCTTCAATGGCAAGTAGGTCCAGCAGGTTTAAAGTATCGCATCTCATCCAAGGCTACTACTAGGGCCCCCAAATGATCAATCCATCCATTCTCATTCAGAATACTATGAATACCATAAGAACGATTTCTTTACTTGCGGTGTTGTTGTCTGCCGCCCCCATGGTTGAGGCTGATTGGTGGGCCGACAATGGCGATACGGCTGATGTCGAGGACATTGATTCTGGAGAGAAACCTGAAACCACCACCGATGATGATCTCATCAGGGATGCCCAAGGCCCTGGACAACCGCAGGACGACAATTCTAGCCAGCGGACACCGGTGATCTATGACTCCTGGGGAAGACCTTATGGCTACGGGATGCCCTATGGCTATGGCTATGGCTTTGGCTATGGCAATGGATACATGGCAGGGCCTATGGTTGGCCGTGGCGGTGGCGGTCGTCGTTAGTCGTCGGTGAAATGAATAAAAAAAGGGCAGAGCGCCCTTGTCATAAGAAAGATTGAAACCGCGGGTGTCCTCACCCCTATCAAGACGTCAGGTGGAGAGAGCGCTTTATTTTAAAAACATGACGTGCTCTTTTTTTTGTTTTCAAATTACGCCGCATCACCCTCACTGCCATGCCTGACTGTCCAGTCACCCGTCCGATTTCAGCCTCTATCCTACGAGGTCTTTTTAGCCTTATTTTTGGGTTGGTCCTTTCCATTCAACCCCTCTTTGTGCGTGCTGCGGTCCGATCGGATTTAATTCTTGAGACCGTTGACACTTCAAGCCCAAGAGCTACATTGAAGGGATTTATGGCCGTGATGACTGAGCGCTATGAGATGACGTTAGGCCCTCAAAGTCTCTTCCAAACTTACCTTCGGTCTGACCGACTGTTTCCTGAAAAAGTCGATATCAAGGAAACCGTTGACATGTTGCAACGAGATCGTGCCATGTCTTTGAAGTTCCTCGATCTGACGGATATCCCGGTGGCTATTTCGGAACAGAGTGGTTGGCGCTTAACACTGCAGTTGATGGAAATATTTCACCATATTCCGATGCCTTCCCTAAGTGATGTGCCTGATGCGAACGCGATGCAGGAGCAGTCGCTTAAGAAATGGACGTTACCGGGCACGGAGATTCGGATTGGTTTGATTGAATCAGGTCCTCGGGCAGGGCAGTATCAATTCACCAAGGAGACCGTGGCAGAGATCCCTGTCTTCTTTGAACGCATAAGGAACATGGACTTTGCTGCGGGGTCACCGCCTTTCATGTACGACACCGTTTTTAATCTACCCACCGGGTTGGTCGCCTATCTGTCCTATGTTGTGCCGCCGCGCTGGTTTATGGACATTCCTTCTTCATTGACCTATACCTTTTTTGGTGAACCTATCTGGCGATGGGGTGCCTTATTGTTCCTGTTATTTTTGATGGGCTGGGTTTTATGGTTAAGCGTTCGTTTGTCCGGGCGTATATCCTTTCATCATGGCGCCATTGTGAGTCTCATAAGAATCATGCCGGCGGTCACTTTGGTTCTACTCGTCCCCTTTATATGCTTTGTTCTTGGAGATGTCTTAAGGGTTACTCCACATCTTTATGGCCGCATAACGTTGGCCTTATGGGGAATGTTCTACCTTGCTCTCACCTGGGTGGTTTGGGGCTTTGGCGAAATGATTGCAGAATGGATCATTGGTTTTGAACGCATCCATACCGATAGTACAGACAGCCAATTGATAAGATTAACGGCCCGTCTCATTGTCATGGGCTTTGGTGTTGGAATCCTTATCGAGGGCGCTAACCGTATAGGGCTTCCTTCTTATTCTATTATGGCGGGTCTCGGTGTTGGTGGTCTTGCCGTTGCCCTCGCCGGTCAGCAAGCCCTCGTCAATCTTCTTGGTTCTCTTATCATCATGTTTGAGAAGCCCTTTAGGATTGGTCACACGATAAAAACCGGGGGGATCGAAGGAACTATCGAGAATATTGGCTTCCGGACGGCCAAACTGAGGACCGCAGACGGAGTCCTTCTGATCGCCCCCAGTAGCGAACTCATCCGGCATCCTATTGAAAACCTGACGATGAGAGACTCTTGGCGGTTCAAGAAAACCCTTTATTTTAGCCTTGAGTCATCGATAGACACGATTCAAGCCTTCAAGAGGGATGCTGAGGGCTATATTGCCAGTGACATAGACGTTCTGGAACTAACCCAGCGGGTTGCCCTGATCGACATCGGGCCTTATGGCTATGGGGTTCTCGTCGAATTCCTGCTTGGGACGTCAGATTACGATAAGCAATTAGCGGCGAGTGACCGAATCCTTACTGGGTTGGCTGTGTTGGCCGAGAAATCCCATTTATGCTTCCATCATGTGAGAGCGGAACTGTCATGATGCTGAAGTTGCTTATCTTTTTATGATAAGCGAAGAATGAATGATGGATCGCCACAGGATGAGTCGATCAACGATCGTTCACTTTAGGCTCCTTGGGAAGGCGCTTTGGCGCCTTCGCCGAAGGACTTTTGTGAAGTGAGAAGCGAAATCAGGCTTCCTTTCTTGGGGGAAGGGCATGCGGCCTTTGATCGGGGCGATTCAAGGGTGTCATGACAAGCCCGGATGCCAAATAAACTTAATTACAGGAAACGTTTCTAACGATCGGCATGTCTTTTATCGTTGTTCGATCAGGTTGCTGTAATGTCTTGTAACCAGTCGGCAAGAAGACCTTGATGCCATCCATTGTCCCTGAAAGGGTTTTAGCGTCTAACACCATCGAGAGACTTGTTTCCCATTGGCCCCCGATATAGTTGCGGGTATAGCTGAGACCACGATTGTTGCCCTGGAGCTCAATAATGACTTTTCTATCGGCCGTCGGATCATCATTTGGAGCCCCGAGATACGCTATTCCTTGAAGAACATCCGTGAAGGAAGGTAACGTGTTGGAATGGTTTTCATAGTGATGAGTCACTAGAACAGCTGCTTTCCCAAATTTATCTCTTTTCGATGCCGTTATTTCGAAAGTCTGACTGGTATCTGAAAGGTTCCAAGCAGGAGGAGGCGCAATTTGCAGGCAAATTTTAGGTGAACTGAAGAGCGGTGAATCAGACGCTAGAGACACGGCAGAAAAAGTGAGCAAAACACTTCCTACGGCTAGAGATCTAAACAGCCCAAAGTTTTTTAAAAATCGAGTCAGTGTCATGTGGCAAGCTCCTAAGCTGACAAACAAAATTTTTGCATTTT
>Ga0304729_1000208_pt1 | contig 40973 bp, 53 predicted proteins | sample C_131016_MF_Meta_FD_190475 | JGI IMG/M metagenome (GOLD analysis project Ga0304729, IMG submission 190475) | Freshwater microbial communities from Lake Croche, Canada to study carbon cycling - C_131016_MF_MetaG (v2) (version 2) | ecosystem: Environmental > Aquatic > Freshwater > Lake | place... | reverse complement strand
CAATAGGCTAAGATGTTGTCGGTAAGTGCCATTAGCTTCGGACAACGCTAGTGAGGTTGTTGCTGCCATCGTAGGACAGAGTGAGGGTCTTGATAACCGTAGCTCCATCTTTAATAACAATAGTCCCCGGCTTATCCGCTGCCACAAAGTTAGAAAGCTGGTAATCGTATGCCGTTGCAGAAGCAGCCTCAAGGATTCGGCAAAGAGTGAGGTCAGATCCGTCAGAGGTGGAAGAAGCGGCAGGTTGAAAGGTACGGCTCATAGTAGATGATTCTTAATAGCTTTTATTAGCAAATGCAAGTAGTTTAGTCCATCTCCTCGTCTGGAGAAGCCTGTTCCTCTGGTGTTTCATTTTCCATAGATGCAGATCCCTTCTTGTCTTGCATAGCACCAAGTTGTTCCTTGATTGCGTCCTTGGCTCCCTTGGGCTTGTCGGACTTATCTTCCTTAGAGGCAATAGGAGTCTTGTCTTGTCCGATAGAAAGTATGTGAATCATGCCGTCTTCAATCTTGAAGCCAGCAATCTCTGAAAACTCGTTGCCGTTTTTAACTCCGTCTGGAGCAGAAAAACCTTTAGGGATGGGGAATGATAGTGCCATAGTGGATTTTAATTACGACTTATTTAACATTAGCGCAAGGGGAATCTAACAAAAAGAAAAGCCCCCAAGGATTTCTCCAAGGGGGCTTTCTTTGATTGCTAGTTCCTAGTGATTAGGAATTGGTGCAAGTAACGCTACCGAAGTCGTTAGGGCAACGCTTGTGGATAATTACTTTGCCGAGATACGGAGCCAGAGGACGGCTTCCGCTCTGGAAGACTCCCATCCAACGACCGATCTTTCCTAGTGGGTTGTTCACGGCATCACGGATGTTCAGCCAGAAGAACTGTCCACTGTAGTAGTATGGATAGTCGTCAAAGGCGGCTCCTGGGATGTTCGGGCCGACCTGCTGAACTGACTCCTCATACACATCGGGGTGGAAGATGTATGCAGCCTCGTAAGGGGCCGTGTTGTAGGCGGGGTTAGGCTCCCACTTGTATCCAGTCGTAGTTGAAGACTGAATAAAAGGATAAACCTGTGTCCATACTCCACCAGCGTTGGTGAAGCGAGGAACCTCAAGGTCGATCATGTGGTAGAACCCACCGAAGGAACGCTCGACACCGAGAGGAGCAATAAGCTCGCTAGGGGTGGCATAACGGATGTCCTGACGGAGTTCGCTGTTGTTCCGGATGAGCGCACGGCTTGTCTCTGGGCTGGTGATCAGTCCAAGGACGGGAACACCATTCTCTTTACCAAGAGCATTGTGACCTGCACCATCGCGGATGAGACGAACACGAAGCTGATCAAGCTGATCCTGTGCCAACTGGAAGGTAGGAGCAGGAACCGAAGCGAGATCGGTGTATTCGGTGTTGTAACCAGCCTGTACCTTGTTAACAAGGCGCAGATACTCGGAACGACGACGATTGTCCAAGACGGTCTTGGTCAACTGAGTGAGCTGTTCCACGGTCTTGGCGATCTGGGACTCAATCTGGAACGAGGTCTTCAGATCGTCCAAGCAGATGCAAGGGGTCTGATAAGCCTGTGCCTGTAGGTTCCAGCTACGAACTGTCTGACCAAAAGCCAGATCGTTAGGAGCAGGGATACAACCATTGCTGGAAGTCCCATTGGAAAGACCAACATTCGTCCAGCTATTTTCAAAACTACCAGAGAGAACACGCTCCACGGTAATTTCGTTAAGGGTTGTTCCCATTCCCTGTGGGAATTTGCCAACACGGACTAGACGACCCCAAGGGCCGTCAACGGAGTAACGCTCGTGAACGTCAACGGAGAACCTGTTCGTCTCACGTTGAAAAAGGTCATTAACTGTAGAGCAAGTAATTGCCATAATATTAAAAAATTAAATTGTTTGTTTGTGACTAGGCGTAATGCTTTGTCTGTCTTTTGAAGTAATTTGATAAAGGTGTTACTTCATTGCTCTTGCCCAGCGAGTAGGTTGTCTCGCACCAATCAGGCTAAAACATCACCGATTCCCAGCGAGTAGGCTCTCTCGCACCAATTGGGGTTATGTCGAACCAATAATTACTTTTAATTATTATGTCAACGGGAAAAATACTCCCTATTACTTATCTGCCTGATTATTAGACAATCTCTCATTTATCAATGCTTTTATCTTTTGGCAGTTTTCTATTGTAATAGCATTGTTAGCCAGCTTTATAATCACCCACCCACAAAATATAGCCTCATTAGATTTCTCGTTGTCTTGAGCAATACCGTATCCCCTTCCATGACGGCCCCCGTTCCAGATTCCCCCTTGGATCTCAATCCCAACCTTTGTCTCTAAATGAGCAAAGTCTAACCTCCACTTTCGAGTCTCGTGAAAGCGGTGTTCCTCAATAAGCTCTATCGAACTCGTCGTCGTCATCCACAGGAAGCGAAACTTGTTTTCCAACACGCTTGACTGGCTTGGCTTTTTTAGCTTTGGCAATAAATCCTTCTTTGGCAAGTCGGTCTTTAATTTTCTTTTTGAGCTTGGGGTGGTTTTTTGCATGAGTGATAATTGCGTCAAGTAATGAGTCAACCTCCTCGCCGGGGGTTTGCGTTGCTAGAAAAGCCCTTATTTCTTGAAGTGCTGTGCTAGTAGCTGGCTTATCCTTTGTTTCATGAGGTTGTTGAACATCACCCGTTGCAGGATCTCCCTGCACACCATTTGGAAAAAACCCATCGTTAAATAACACTCCCATCTTATCAGGATGATAAACCACAGCAAGTGGATTTACACACTCCTTAGTTACTTTATCCCTGCGCCATTGTGCAGTAGGAACCCAATCGTGTTGAATTAAGTCTGTGCGAGCCATCCAGGGAACCACATTCCCGGCTGAAGCAATGTCCCAAGCAGTGCGCTCATTGTTAAAAATTGAAGGAGCTAGTCGGTGAAGATCCCAATGGTATACTGCAACTCCACTCATATGATCCACGCCATTTGGCATAATGCCATTGATTCCAACAAAGTCGCCCATGAATGGTTGACCACAGACAGCATACGCCTCCGCTATCTTGTCAATCCAGTTCGGGACTAGGGGAACAGCATCTGGTTCCATCCAAAGGAAAGGCTCCTTGAGTTTATCAGCGCACAGTCTAGCTACTTGCTCAAATGCCATGTTGCAGGAGATAGGCCAACCAGTTTGCACATGAGTGCAGCTTTCTATTACCACCTCTCCAAATACGCCCTGTAGCTCGTCTTTAATACCATGGGTACTCACGCCCCTTACTGGAGCTAGGATCAGTTTGTGGGCTTTATAGGAGCCTAGTTTAGCCACATGGCTTGCCCAACGCCTCATCTGGGCCACATCACCATTGTAATAGGAAATTGCTACAATCATTTCAATCTGTCTTGATTACCTTAATCAAACGGTGTTGTCAATTTATATTGAAACAAAATCTTTTTTTCTAACTCTTAAATGCCCCCTGCATTCTCCTTCTAACTCGTGATATGATTGATAATGGATAATTTTTCCGTTCTCTTTTTTGATGTGATCGCATACAACATGAGGGACGCAAGCTATGCGTATGTTGTTGGGATACCATCTGTGCCAGCATAAAAAAAGATCCTGAGTACCCTTTCCTTCGTATCCATTAAAGTCTGACAGGGCCAACGCTTTTTTTGAAAGTAATGTGCATCCAAGCCCACACCAATCAGAAGGCACAATAGAACCTTTTCCAATGCCGGGATAAGCCTGATCCATCCATCCCCTTCTTCTGTATCCCTTACTATTCATTTCAAAAACATTTCCGAGAGGGGGGCATTTCTTTACTCGATCCCGGAGCCTTGCAAATCTTTTTACCTCTTTTTCATTTTGGGTCTTTGGGTTTTTTAAGCGATCCTCACATTTATCCAAGCACAATTTTAACTTAGATGGAAGTTTTCTTTCAGACGGAAGAAAATCCTCCGCTATTGGATGTTGAGGTGATCCAAATCCACCAAGAAAAAGACCGTTAGGGTATGTTGCTGCTGCTATGTGATAGTACGGATCTCCTATTGCGTCTGGCATTTGGAGAGTCCACTCAAGCATTCTCAAAGCGTCAGAAGGAATAATTGTGTCGCTTTCCACAGAAAGGCACATATCAGATTTTAATCTTCTTGCTAATGCAAATCCAGCACCTTGAAGTGATGCTATTCTAAGCTGCGCCTCTTCCTTGTAATTTTTTTCATCATCCTTGAACGGAAATTTTAACACAGAAACCTTCCACCCTTCTGGAAGTTCTCTTTTGGCAATTTCAGCCGCTGCTTCCGCATCCTTGCTCTCGTCTGTACAAAAAATAAAATGAGCATCTGAATGATGGGATGCAGCTATTGATATGGCTCTAGTGCATTGTAGCCAAGCGTGTAGATAGTTCTTGGTCGCCGCCGTTACAATTGATAGCATTTAGAAATCGTATGTCATTACAGGCAAGACTGACAAGCCTAAAATAAGAGGGTATTGACTTATTTCTGTGATGGTATTGTTCATGGTTGAAGAAAAAGATGTTGCGTCCGTGTTTGTAAAAGACTGAGTAGTTGTTGTGAATCCATACGCATCCCCGTTTGTTACAGCAAAAGCACCAAGCCCCCTTACAAATGTGTAGGCATGATTAATTTCTGGGTAGCCACCCAAAATATTACTTGCAGTATCAATTAACAACTGGTTTGCTCCCTGAGCTTCCAACTTCATTGTTGCCGAAGATGTTTGTGTGCTTGTTCCAACCGGGTATCTCCAAGTAGATGAGCAGTTAAACAGACTATCAATACTAACTGTAAAACTGCTGTCTGCTTTCTCTGCATAACGAGTTCCTATTGAGGGAACAATAATACTTGTGCTAATATAATCAAATAGATGGCCATCAAGTGAAATTTCAGCACCTCCGCTAAACCAAGCAGGTATTGATGTTCTGTCTGAATAAGACCACCCAGCAGAGGGAATGTCTATTCCAGATCCGACATAAGAAGAAACTAAAATGCCACCACTTAGTAATGGCGCATTATCAAGGATTGTTTTTACAGTATCTCCAGGCATATATGTTTCTCCGGATGAACCTGAACTAGTGTCGTCTCCACGACCAAAAGTTCCAGTAGAAGTTGCGCCAATTACATAACTAAATTCAACCCCGCGATTTGAAATAAAATCCGTTACTGTTTGCGTTGTTATTAATGTAGTGCTTAAATGCCTTGAATACACTGAATATGTTCCATCTGTGGTTTGCGGAAATGAATCTACAACACTTACAAGACTGCAAGTTGTGTAGGGGGTATCTCCTTCATAAGAAATTCCAAATACAGTTTCGGTATATAAAGAAGTTTCACTAAATTTTCTGCTTAAATCTATAACGCTTCTTGTGTAAGAAGTTGTTATAGGAAAAAGTTCATAGCTTGTATAAGTTGTTGTTGGTGATTGAAATATTGCCGAATGACTTGAATTTGATGCAATGTAAAACCCTTCAGACGCATAAACATATGTATTTTTTACAACCCCTGCATGAGACCATGTAAATGAATAAGTGCTAAGTTCAACCGTAAGCGTAGAAGAGGTGGTGCTTAATTGGCTTCCAATTAAAGTTGTTGTGTTAATTGTTGTGTATTCTGAATAATTATTAATTACAGTTGGAACATATATTATTGTATCTGTATAAGTTGATACAATACTAATAACATCAATTACTGTTTCTGTTGTATATCCGTAATCGCCAACAACCAGCTCAGTTGCATTATAAATTCTTGATTCTGAATAAACAGTTGAAGAAATAATTGTTATGAAGGTAGTAGTGTCGGCGGTATAGTCGGAATATATGTATGTTTCATAGTGTGAAAAAGCGGTAGAATAAAAGCCTCCAGAATTATCATAATAAGCATATTTATAATAGATATCAGAAACAGTCCGGTCATCTCGAGGCGTATAATATATAACGCTAGAACTATTTTGATAACTTGATTCGTTAGAATAAAACTGAGAATAAACACTGCCCTCAAAAGTCAAAATCATAATTATGAAAATAGAATTTGATACCACCTGTCAACGCCCGGAATGCCCGGCATTGGAGCTGCTGCCTTGTCAGTAACAATAACTTGATTGAACTCAACAATTGGATTTCCTACAGAGTTAATAGTTCTATAAACCACTCCATCCTTAGTCATGCAGAATGTAAAAATAGCAGTTGTTGGTAGAGAAGATGGTATTAGAGTTTGAGTTGCTGGAGGTGTGGACGATGTAGATATAACGGCAGAGGTAATCTTCTTGCCATTAGTAGTGACCGTGCAAATCCAATATTTCAATGATTCATCAACAGTGAATGTGGTGAATATATTAGATGGTATAATTCCTGCAACAGATCCTGGCGAAACAGATCCGATATAATTTCCTCCAGAGGTTGTCAGTGTTACCTGCCAAGGTATTCTTGTTGCAGTGGAAGCTGATGACTGTCTCCTTGCAGGAAGCTGTGGATCGTTTGTCCAAATAGGAGCAAATGAACCCCCCATGCCAATCCCTTGAGCAAAAGTTGTTTTAGAGCTTGGAATAGGCCCAAACCCTGCGAACTCTGCTTTTATATCTTTTGCATCCATATTACTTTAACAATACCCATTGCTCAGTAACACGCCATATGTTTGCTTTCCAGTAATCAATTTCGTATGCAATTAACTGGTATGATCCAATTTTACTTGAGTAACTATGTAATCCAGCTGAAGCCGTAGTGGTAGATACAGGAACATGGTATGTTTCGTTGATGTAACCGTGGATAGGATCATTGCTGGCAGTTGTAAATGAAATAGACAAATCAGGGTCAGTAAGAGCCTCTGGAACGTTTACCTTAAAGAAATATCCATCAAAATATACATTGATGGCTATAGGATCAAATAAAGTATAATCCGATAGTATCGGTTGACTGTATTCATAGCTTGTAATGTGCTTAAACACGGTCTGGTAACTTCTCTTGGCTCTCATTACAGGAGTCACGCTTATGTTGATGTCCCAGTTTGGCATCTGGTTTGTTAGCACAGTAAACCCAGTAAGAAGGTTAGGAGATGCGTAAGCACCAGTCTTGTATTCGGTTCGAGCAGCAGGGAGTGATGAAATTTTAGATTGAATGCGAATAGATTGCCAAGCATTAATAGGCTCATCTCGATATGCAAGCAGTCCATTAGTTAAACTCAGAGCTTCTGTACCTTCTTCAATAATCTCTTTAGTTGTATGAACAATAAGATTCAAATCTGGATCGTATTGATAGCCATCCAGAATTTCAGTAGAATCGTAAACGACCTCAGATTTCTTTGACTTGGCTGAGTCAATTGGAGTAACATCTAACTTAAGCGTGTTGAATGTGGGCGAGATAGTGGCTCCATCCGAAACAATAGACTCCGAGGCTGATGCAATACCAAACTCCTGCATACTCTTTCCGTGAAGTTCTGTTGGCCCACTTGCCGTTGCAGTTGTTTTCTTTGATTTTGCTGAATCAATAGCAGTAACTTCAGAAGAAATAACAGTTGTTGAAAGTGCATCTGGGTTTGCGTTAAATGCAACTATAGACTCAACAACAGAAACCTCGCCAAGCAACCCAGCTTTCTTTGATGGGCTGGTCAGGCTAAATGGCCCCGCAGCAGTCACAGTTGTCTTCTTGCTCTTATACGCATCAATTGCTTCAACAGAAGAAGAAATAACTGCGGTTGTTTCAAAATTTGGAGATGGCCCGACAGTAAGTGAGGGTGAATCTGGTGCTGATCCATATGCCACAATAGATTGCGCTATTGTTGTTGCTCCTAACAACCCGCCTTTCTTTTCGTTGCTATCTAGCTCTGTGGGGCCGCTAGATGTAGTTGTCTTTTTTCTGCTTTTGGTAGCGGTAATTGCCTCTACAGACGAATCAAGGATAGTGGTGCTTAACTCATCTGGGTTAGTCGATGGAGCAACAATATCATCAGTTGTTGATATGGTTCCAAGTAGTCCAGCCTTTTTTGCCTTTGTAGTGAGCGTGGCGTAGCTCGCAACAGACCCATAGGTCTTGGTACTCTTAACTGAATCAACAGGCTCTACGGCAGTCCTCGTGACGAGAAGGCCATCAGCCGTTGGTGCAGTGCCAGCAACAACAACTTGAGTGGTGATGGTTTCAATATCTCCGCGATCATCCAGCTTCTTTCCAGAAAGAACTGCGCTGGGGATGCTCTCATACACCCGCTGGACTTGAACATAGCGAGAACGAAGAGGGTTATCTTCTCCAAGCTCCGACATCTGTTGTTTGGCCATGATAGCCGTCCCGCCAAAGACGGGATCAACTGAACCGAGAGCTACTGTAGCGTACTGATTACGAGGAGTGATGTATGTACGAGTATAGATCGGAAAGTCTGGATTCTCTGTGCTATAGCTGACCCCATAATTCCAAGGGTCTTGACTCGCCAGGGTGCGATCATTTGCGTAGTAGTTGTAAACAAACTGACCAGTCTCGTCTGGCTTCTGGTAGACTAGATATAGAGTAGAGGGCCACTTGTTAGCGTCTCTCTTGCTGTATGTGACAGAGCCATCTAGCGGCTGTGGGTTGTATGGGCCTTTCTCTGTGCTAACCTTCTCAACAAGGATGATATGACCTTGCTTCGTGTAGAAGTCTGGGACATTCGGAGTAGGGTATTGCGGGATGCCCCACTCTAAAGGAGGGTTGGGAAGTCTTGGTTGTTTGGATGTTGCCATGTTATTTTTTGTTTTTAGCCGCTGAAATGGCTTCTTTTAAAGATACTAGGTCTTTATTTATTAACCCATTTGCTACTTTTTGCAAAGAATCTTTTGGAAACTTAGATGCAAAAGAGAATAAAAAGCTGCCTTTTTTAGCACTCTCTAAAACAGATTTCATTAAGTTCGCTTTTTGATCTGGATCAAGCGTAGTTGATCCTTCTATTTTTTTAGAAACTTCTTCAAATATCAAATCCTGTTCATTTGAATTGGCAACCTTAAACACTCTTGTTGCTGAATTTGCATCCTTTAGCATTCCAACTTTTGCAATAATTTTTTCTGGGTTTTTAAGACTGCGCTCAATAGATTTGAAATCAGCCTCTTTTATAAATCCGTCTTTTACCCCCTGCCTCAAAATGTTTGTGGCATCTTGGTTTTTATTTTCCTTTTTAAGATCAAGATAAGCCTTTCGGTACGCATACCGGTTATCTTCTTCTGGGGTAAATTGAACGCCAGTGCCAAGTTCCGAAGCAAGCGTTTCTGCTGGAGTTCCCATTGCCTTAACTCCAATAGCACCCGATACAGGCTCTACAATCCCCTTTAAAAGGGTTTTTCCAATATATGATGCCACCTTGCCTCTCGTGGTAGAGGGAGCTTCTAGTGACTCGATACGCTCTTCTGCTGGGCGTGGTATACCAAACCCTTCTTCCATAGTTGTTTGAATGGCTGGTTTTAGTGCTTCGTAAAATGGAGGAACCTGTTGCTTTAATGCCACACGAAGATTTTCAGCAAGTTGTTTAGGCCCACCAACTTTCCTTACTTGATAACGCTCTGCATATCCTGACCGAAGGTCTATTCTTTTTCCTGTTCCGACCATTGCAACAAATCCAACACCAGGCCCAATAAACGGATGCGACCATGAAGTTGCCATTTCATTTGTTGCTTGAGTGAAAATGTCATTAGGATCAGCACCATTTCTAACCCCCTCAATAACTGCGTTAGCTCCCACAGCCCTTAACCCACGTCGAACGAGAGACATTTTCCACATATCAAGACCCCTTCTCTTTCCATCCTTAGTGTCAAGATTTGGCCCAAAGTCAATTACTCCAAGTGGAGTTCCGTCTCTTCCTGTAGGCTTTCCTGTGGTCATCATGTTAACGGTAGCAATTAAAGCGTTGGTTCCTGCAAATGCAGCCATGAGAGATGCCCTTGCCATAAGTTTTCCCTTTAGTGTTGGTGCTTCGTAGCCGGGAGTGAAAGTGGCGGCTTTTAATCCAGTTTGTATAAAGGCACGACCAGCAACAACAAACGGGGCAAACCCTTTATCCCTCAATCGTTGCTCCCATTCTCCCATCATTCGACGATTGTAATTTCCAAGATCACTTACATATTTGATTCTTTCATCAATTCTGTTTGTGGCTTTTCCTTCTTTTACAAGTTGGTTAAATGCCCTGTTTGCAAAAATCCTAACTGCAACGTCAGTTTTATAAAGGAGTTCATGTGTTCCCAGCACCCTTTCAACAATACTATCGTTTGGATGATGTGGTCTTAACACACCCATTTTAGCAAGTTGTGCTTTCTCTTCTCTAATTTTGGGTGAATCTGATGTAACTTCTTTTGTAATATCTACAATAGTTTTTCCTGATTTTAAGAAATTATACAAAGGAATGGAGTTTTTTGCAACTCCAGATAGATCAGAAAGTATTTGATATGTTTTACCAAACTGGTTTGTAAGGTGAGATACCGCGTCTACTCCCGTGGCGACCTGCAAAGAAGTTAAAGCCTTAAAGAAAGGATTCATTGTTGGTCTACTGTCAACATCAATAAGGCGAATAAGCTCTGGCTTTAGTTGCTCTTGAACAAATAGGTTTCTTTCAACCATTTTTGTCTTTCCTGTTTCTGGGTCTGTCTCTGGAACCTTAACTGCAATCCTTGCTGTTTTTTTGCCATCAATTGTTTCTGGCATTTCCTCTCCCTGCTTGCCAATAAAGCCAACCCCTTTTTCTTCGATGGCTTTATAAAGACTCATTTTTGTTGCTTCATTAACCCTGGAGGCAAGGGAGTTTGTAAGCATAAGAGTTGGATCTTCAGAATAATCACCAGTTAGCTTTGCCACCTTTCGGAATGGGTCTGTCTTTACAGTCGGGTTTTTGTGGTTTGAAACGCCTACCATTGGTCTAGGTTTTGATATGTCTCCATAAGAAGAAATGCGCTCTTCTTCAGACTTTGGAAGAAGGTTAACTCTAGACCCAAAATACTTACCCCTGTTTTCCCTTGGAGTATTTTCATCAACGCCAGCAAGGATATTAAACATTCTATCCATTTCTGGAACTACAAATTGAGTCCACCGATTTATGTTTTCTTCAATCTTTGTTCCTTTAGCGGCTTGCACTTCAGATTCCATAGAAGGAATGTCGTGAGCCGCTTCAATGTTTGCCACTCTTAACTCAGCGTCTTCAAGTTTTTTGCTTCCTTTCTTTTCTGAAGCCCGGAGAATATCCCTGTCTTGTTTTGCAGCTTCATACCCTCCAAGAATATCATCAAGCATTAAAATTCTACCAGTCTTATTCATCTCAACTTTATTCTTATATGAATCTGGAAACACTTTAGCAGTAAGCCCTTCAACAAGATGTGGCACTGAATCCCTAGCTCCCCCATGTTCAAAAGCCTTTTCCCAAAGTCCTGCTGCCTTAATATACGGCATCTTAATATTTTTAAAAATGGCATCTGCCATCCATTTAGTATAATCTCCAGCAGACTCAAGAACAAATTGAGTTTCCTTAGATCCCTTTGGCATCACACCAAGTGCTTTTGCATCGTCCCTTGCCAGCCCAAGATTCTGCAATAAGCGATTGAACTGCATCATTGCAGTTGGGGAAAGGGGCTTATTAGGATCTTTAAGGCTATCTCTGATCTCTGCTCTAACTCCTTCATCCTTAACACTGCTGTTCAGATTAAGGTCAAAGTATTGTTTTGTGGCTTCAGCAGGGTTATCATTCCAAAGATGCGGTGGAACTTGTTGCTTGCCGTTTTCATCATAGTTATCAAAGCGTATCTCGTTGCTATGCGCTTTGTCCCCATGAACAAATTTATCTACCAAAGCCTGATTAGATTTTTTCGCAACTTGTCCACCAATCTCACGGGTGGTATCTTGGCTTGTTCCGTCTGGTAGCGTGACCTTAAATCCATAATCGCTTGTATTCCGAGACTCTGGGGCTTGCTTGGCATCAATGTCAGCTTGCGATATAACTCCAGCGTCCTTGGCTTTTCCCATAGCCGCAAGGTGATCTGGCCCTTCGTAGATATTTCCATCTGGGGCGAGGTATGCGGCGGCTGCGACTCTGGCTCCTTCTGGGATGGCTACTGCTTCTGGCTTTGCCGATCCATCGGCAAGAGGGGTTACTTGCCCGCCTTCACCTTCACCTTCCCGCTGTGCAACTCCTTCTTCAGCTTTGACTGCTGTTTCTGAGACAGGGGTGACCCTTTCGAGAGTAGGTAGCCCACTTGTTTCTTTGACTTGCTCTTCACTTGGTTTGGTTGGTTGTGCTTTAGCAGGAGCTTTAGCGGGTTTTAGTTCATTAAGACGCTCGTTGTATTTTTGCTCATAAATGTCTGCCGCTTTAGGGCCAGATGGAATCTCGCCAGAACTTACAGCTCTGCTCGTTTCAGATCCTGCATATTTATGAGCTTGATATTTATTCTCTGCTCTCTGCGCCGCCTCAATAGGATCAACGCCTTGCGCTACATCTGAATGAACTCTTTGGTAGTCAATAAGAGAAATCTTTTCGTCTCCACGGAGTTTTTGTAATTCAGCAACTCCTTTTTCATATTCTGCTTTAGGAGCCATTGTTGGTGGCTCCTTACCTCCCGGCAATATACCGGGGGTTGGAACCATATCAACTTCAGCGGTTGGTTCTACAGCAGGGGTTTCTCCAGCAACCGATACAGGAGGTTTGGCCTCCTCTTTTGGCAAAGAGGGAGCCGCCTCCGTTGGTGCTAAAGGGGGTGCTTCTGGTTTGATTGGTTCAAGCGTGATTGTCTTGGAGGGAGATTCTTCAAATCTTGGAGGTTCTGGCGCAGTAACACGATCTACTTCAGATGACACCTTGAGAGCTTTTGCCGTTTCTGGTAAATTGGTTTTCTCTGCCTCCTGTGCCATCCTACTCTCTGCTCTAGCCTTAACCTCTGGGGCAACGACATCTGCATAGTTAGGATCTTGGGCAAATTGCTCAAGCGCATGATCTGGCAAGTCCCTAGCCGCTTCTTTGCCATTTCCTTTAGTAACTTGTTCTTGGAAGTGGGTGGCAGTTGATTGTGCAGCAAATGCAATGTCTTGGATTAATCCTGGTACATTCACATCTTTCATAGCGTCTGCAATGTTCTCGCCAGCAAGAGCGGCAGTAACTCCGCGAGATGCAGATGATGCAACAGAGTTTGCGACTGCATTTAATCCAAATCTGGTCGCCGCTTTTGCCAGTTGCGGCGCAGCTTCAGAAACAAGTTTATCTGCTGCAACTCCAGCAACCTTTCCTCCAACATAGTAAAGAGGAAGCGTGGCAGCGGTAGATGCAGTTGCTTCAAAGTTTGCTTTATTTAGAGCGTCTTCATCCGACATCCCCTGTTGTTTTGCTTTCTGGTAAACGGCATCTTTGTGAGATCCAAATGCCTCTCCAATCATAGAAGCCATTCCAAGAGGCCCGGTTGCTATTTGCGCTGGAATCTTTAAGAGACCTCCAGTAACATCAGCGGCAGTCTTTGCAATACCAGTTATCGGCTTTGCTCCCAACGCCTCCACATCTACTGCTCCTGCTTTCTGCCTTTCAAAGAAATCAACAAGGTCTTTGCTTTCTTGATAGCGAGGATTTTTTACTTTTGTTCCATAAGACGGAAGCTCAATGTATTCTGGTTCTGTTCTAGCAATAGCAGACAAAGATCCATAAATGCCTTGACCGATGGAACTTAATGCTTCGGCTCCGAAATCCCTAACTTTGGAGAAGGCGGATTGAACGCCTGTCTCCTGTGGTTTTACTTCCTCTTGGTTCCCCGTAGGGACTTGGCCTCGTATCCCTTGCCCTTCTTTTTTGGCTTGGGTTCCATAGGTTTCATTTTTTTGTAGTCCTTCATTGGTTTCTCCTGTTATTTGCCCAGGGGCTTTCCGTTGGTCGCCGAGGTACAAGGAACTGGGTTCACCATTGGCTTGTATCCCGCCTTCATTGGAAGGTTGGATTTGTTGGTTGCCTTCTCGTCCCGCATTGCGATCCGAGTTGGTTTTTGGCTGATTTTGTGCATTTTGTTCACCTCCTTGTTTTTGTCTTTCTAGCAATACTTGATCAAAAATGTCTCCCTTGGGGGCATTTGTTCTTTCTGATAAAACTTCATCAAATATGTCAGCCATGATAGGCTAGAATGTATAGCCCCTCTTTCGAGCCAAGTCCATTAGATTTTCCTTCGTGGCATTGGGGCCAAGCTCGTCTGCTAAAGAATTAAGCGCATCTTTTGTTAAAGGATTGTTTTGTGGTTGTGATGCAGGTGGCGTAGCAGAAGGAACAGGAGTTTGATCTGGTTTAACGGCTTGCTGACTTCCATCCATTGACTTGTTAATATCAAGCATTGTTTGTGCAATGGATTGTTTAGGGACAGAGTAAGTAACTCCATCTTTACGAACTGAAGTCGGGGCCATTCCAGCAGGAACTTCTGGCTGTGGTTTTGGCATAATCCAAACATCACGCTCTTTTCCGTCAGATTCAGTTATTCTTTGTTTAATATAACCCTGCTTAACCTTTTCTTCGTCTTGTGCTTTTTGTTTAGCGGAAAGGTTTACATAACCTTGTTGAAGCGTGTCGTCAAACTCTTTATTCCAAATATGCTCTCCGGTTTCTGGATCTCTCTTTACGATATTTGTATTGTATGGGTTGTCTGGTAATCCTGCGTTGCGTAAACTCCATTGTATACCATCTGCGTAATTTTGATGCTCTTTCATCAATTGTTGCTTTATTGAGAGCAATGAAGATCCACCAGTTTTGCCAAGCGCATACACAACATCAGGGTCTTTCATGGCATTGGAAATATCTTCCCTAAAGCCAAGCGACTTTGGGTTTAGTCCAGCAACTTTTGTATAACCTGATTCCTTTCTATCTGCATCAATGGCTTTTTGTATTTCCATATCATCTTTTCGTTGATCCGATCTAAATTTAAGCTCATCCAATTTTGCTTGTCTAGCTTCTGACTTTACCCTTGATTCAAGTTCAAGATCCTGTTGCTTTTGCAGTCTAGCCTCTTTTAGGTTTGAAAGCTCAAATGCCCTTTTATCTCGGTCTTCTTGAGCTGCCTTCATTGTCTCGTTAAGCATTCCCTCGCGGTATTTGATGGCATCACCTCCAGCATATGCCTCAAGGTATGGAGAGCCACCTGCTGTGCGAGTAGAGATTGTGCGAGCTGATTCTTCTTGTGCCATATTATAATCCTAGTTTTTTCCTCAGAGCATTGACATTACTTCCTGTTGGACTTGAATATCCTTTTCCGTAATCAGATGACATGACTCTTAGGGTTCCAGCTTTAGGAAGTTCAGCCGCCCTTATATATCCAGTCTTACTCCCTTCAGAAAGAATTTTATTTCTTTCTTCCGTTGGATCATAATCTATATTTTCTGACTCAATAATTCCAGAACCAATATCAATTCTACTTTCTCCAGTTTTGGGGTCAACCCCCATATCCCAAATTCTACTTTCTCTAGTTTTGGGATCAAAACCCATGTCAGAAATTTTTTGGTTCCTTATGGATTGCTCTTCTCGTATTTTAGGTAATTCAGTTGCAGCGGCACGTTCAGTTGCAGCCCTCATATTACGAGTGTATTCAGAACCCTCGTCGTAAGTATGAGGCCCATGCCAAGTGGGATTCCTAAGAGCCATTCCCCCTTGAGGATCTCCGGTTAGTCCACGGTGTTCAGTGGGAACTGTGCTGAATGTGGTATAAGGACGACCATAAATATCTCTCTTAACACTTATTTCCTCTGATCCTTCAAATGGCTTACCCCCATGAGGTGTGTACATTGCTTGAATTGCCTCCATTGCTTTTACCATGCTGTTAGATTCATCCTTTGCACCTTGCGCCGTGTTCTGTGCGTCTCTAGTAGACAAAGGCTTACCTGAGGTCGTTGTGGTTGTTGGGCTTGGGCCACTCTCAGAAGAAAGTCCAACAGAGCCAGTTAGGAAATCTCCTTTCATTCCAGCACCAAAGTTTTGAAGACCTTCCCCATACCCACCCACTGTGGGAGTTTTTTGAAGGTTATCAAGGTTTAGGAAATTTGCTCCGTATATGTTTGGTTCAGCCATATTATATTAGGTTTTGAATAAGTGAAGGTGCAAATGCTTTTGTTTGGATGTCCACTTGGTTTGCGTCCCCTTCCTCGTAGGAAGTGGTTTCATCATTCAAGCACTTGTATGAAAGATCCCAATAAACATTAGCCCTCTCAAGCTCATTCACATTCTCGTAGTTATATGCTTGCACTCCATAGCGATAGGCATTCCGGTTAGAGGGCAAAAGAAGATCGTTGTCTCCAGACAGCACTACATACCCCCTTCTCACAATGCAATACATCGTGCGAGTTTCTGGAACCCTTCCAACCACCCTATACCGCTGCGTATCAGCAGTAGAGTCGCTAGGAAGAGCAGAGGCTGGAGTTTGCCCTTGCCTTATAATCTGGGTGTCCCCTGCATAAGATGCAGACATGAATCCTAGACCGCCATCATTCCAAGGATACCAATCGCTCATAATATCAACGATCTCTCCTTGGTTGCTAGAGTCAATAGCCAACACCTTCATCACGCTCTCGATGCCGGGAACAGTGTCAAAGTAATAGTTCCCATTTCCATCCACGCTCACGCTAAATGAATGAATAAATCTGTTTCCCTTCCACTGACCGGAAGTGATAAACCTTTCGTTAACAAAGTTAATGGCAGAAGCAACCACAGGGTCAGATGCCCCTTGACTCGTAACATATGGAGCTAAAAGAGTTTTAGCTTGCGAGAAGGTGAGAGAAGCCATTTAGCCCTACTGATTACTAATATTCTTGAATAATGTCAAGAGAGTTTAATGCTTGTTTATTAGATCTCAGCATTCTGATCTGCAAGGATTCTCTCAATCTCTGCTCTCTTCTCTTCATCCAATCCATCCCAACTCCTATACTGCTTACAAAACGAAGGCCAATCCCTTGGCTCCATCCAAGTGAACTCATCCCTATGATGCCGATATGCCCATTGACCCATCGTGTTAAACTCTGAAAACTCATGCCCATTCTGCTGGCAGATCCAATTATCAATGCTCATGCCTGTGTTGGTTGCCATGAATGCCCTAAACTCCCTATACAGCCACCGAGGGAAAACAATCGGTAAACGCCTCATATACTCGTAGCTATCCCTCCACCCTAACGATCTAGCGGAAATATCCATCCAAGGACTCACACAGCCATCCTCGCGCAAATAAACAGGCTTCCCGTCCAAGAACAGATCCATCGGACTCACATCCTTGTTCAAAATACAATCTGAATCCATGTGCATCACATACTTCCCCTTACAGAAATCATCCGCATGGAGCTTGGTGATTTGCTGATCCATGTATCCGTCAGAAGCCTTTGGCTCAATTAGATGAACTTCCCCATCAAATTTAGGCAGCAATCCAATTTCCGAGACAGGAATAGCAACATGAACCTTGCCAAACCCATGAGCATACTTCTTCACTGATAGAAGAGACAATGCCAACCAGTTGAAGTCCTGGGAATAACTTCTATAAAAAATATCCACATTCATCTTGGCAAACAAAGAATATCATACTGCATCCCGCCCTCGCTTGGATATTGCTCAAATTCATACCTAAGCCCATTCAGCATCTCAAATATCTGGGAAGGAACAACCCCCTGTCTGCTTAATGCCCCCACATTGATCTCTATCCACATGATTGGTCTGTGGGCTTCAATGGTCTTCTTTGCACCGAGCAGTGCCTTCAACTCCATTCCCTCCACATCAATCTTAATAAAATTCAACCTGCGAAATGGCATTGAATCCAACGCAATAACCTTAATGGATTGATTTCCATCCCCCACATGAGATGCACCAGCATTCACATCCATAGCCATCTTTAACTCCCCACTCTTGTCACTCAACCCAAGATTAAACGCCATAGCCTCCGGACAGTTGTGAATCAGGCACTCGTAAGCTGATGGATTAGGCTCGAAGGCGATAACCTTCCCAGTCCTTCCAGATGCCCTAAGATATGCAATCGTGTGGTCTCCTATGAATGCCCCAGCATCCACCACCACATCCCCTTCCTTAATATACTCCAAAATAAGAGGAAGAGAGTTCTGGTCGTGATCCAATCTCCCCTCATCCTCCACCCACTTTGAAATATGGGAATCTCCATCCAATACAGCTATTCCGTTAGAAAGTACTTTCATCTGAAAAACATCTTGACCTATGAATTACAACATGGCAACATTTACTCATTCCTAGGAATTGAGGATGGGTGTGAATGCGTACCACATGATCCAATAACAACGGCTCTGGAGAACCAAAACTCCTTACCCGATGAGAGAGAAGAGAAACACCCTGCTTTCAGCCTAGTCCCGTCCTAGTCCTAGAGAGCAGTAGTTTCTTTTCTTTTCTGACAGGCTTTCTCACATGAGTGGGGGGATAAGGGGGGTGTTTGCTTTAATGTTTTGCTTTTCTTTGGCCAGCCTACGCAGTAGAGTTTTATAATAATATATCAATATATGAATCATCAAAACCATTCTTTATCCATACAAACACTCTCCGAAGCTAAAAAACTAGCTCTGCTAGGGGAAGAGTTCTCTCATCTAATACCACTCATGAATCCAGAATATTCTCTCCATCTAAAAATATTCGTTCAAGAACTACCCAAGGAAATAGCCGAGCAAACGATCTATGGAAAAGCCCACTGGAAAGAACAGTCGGTTTCTAAACAGAGGAGTAGGAAGTAGTTTGTCACTCTGGGATTTTGTGGAAAAATTGTATAGGGGTTTTCTCGTAAACACGACGGCGAGACTCTCGCGCCTGACCCCGGTGCCCGTCACCTTCCCGCTGTAAAAAAAAAGCATCCTTTTTTATCTCCTGGCAGCCCGGCAGCCAGACGCACAAGGCTATTTAACATATACTCACAAGGCTTTAATCAGTAGAATTACCGATCAGGATTGCGCTTAATCATTTCCGACACTGTAAACATCCTACTAACTCTACTATCCTTTACGAACGTTATCTGATATTATAGGCTGATTGTGGGCATTGGAGAGAATCCATCGAGGGACAGGCCTAGTACATTGACGCTTATCTGAGCTTTAGTGTTGTCATCACCAAACCCGTACAGCTTTGCACCAGAGTCAAGAATGTCCTTTACCCGCCGGGACTCTGATAGGATAGCGTCACCGGGTAGTGTGCTTATATACTCGCCGGTGCGATGGAGAGCTGATGACATTGATGACCGGAATCCCTCACGCTGGTCAGAAAACGTCGATTTGATAGCATCGGTGACATCGTTGACAATCCCCGGCTGCATCACATCCAGCTCTCGTTTTCCCTCCTTGATCTTCCTGACCGCATTCATCGGAGTAGACCATCCTTTCCGTTTGGCTATAACGTACAGAGTATTTATCTTCACTCCCGTTTGCTCTGATGTTCGTTTCATGTCTCGATCATTCGCGAGATACACGGCCTCTAGTCCATCGTGATCGAGGGCTGTCAACTTAGATGGTTTTCCTGTCATTTTCTCTTTTGCAGTTGTCATTCTGAAGGAGTGACACTTTCCCCCCTTTCGCCTGCCTTGTCAATAACATCAGGATAACAGTCCTCCAGGATGCCCGCTGTCGCGTTTTTATTGACCTTGGCTCATGGTGACATAGCCTTTTTTGGGTGGTTTTTGCCTCATAGTAATAGTATCTAGATTGCTGAAAATCTCATCATGGATGGGGGATTCTGGAAATGTTTTTCCCGATCTTGAGGCATGATGAATCTTTTATCTCTGCCCGTAGAGCTAGCATACAAGCACCTCAAAAGGATTTTGAAAAAATGTCAAGAAAGAATAAAAATAAAATTTTAGATTTTTGAAAATAAATCTTGATTGTGGAGAGCATTGGATCATCTTGTATCTAGCCGGTCGCACCACACCACACACCAAACACACACAATGAAAAACACAATTGAAAATGCCATCTTGGCAGCCCTGACTGACTACATGGAAAACGAAGGGAAATACACGCCACACAATCCGGCGATCGTCAGGGATCAAGAGGGATTTTGCTACACATCGGCCCTGATCCCGCACGATGGCATGATCTGGGATTTGCGAGACGGCCTAGGATACTTCGAGCCAGAGGAGGGCGACGACCTCCCGGCATTAGCAGCGGGCCTGGCCAAATTGGTCGCCGATGGAATGGCCTCCGCGGATGAATAACCACCACACACACCACACCACACACACACACATGAAAAACCCAAACTTCAAAGAGATTGCAACAGCAGGTGACTTACGATTGGTCTATCGCCAGTATTATGGCAACAAGCATGGTTACACTATCGCTATGGGAAACTGCATTCTATGGAATGGACAGGAAGAGTCTCTTGGCCTTGATCTCCTGCAAAAGTTTTCCGAGATGAACTGGGGAAAATAAACATAGACACCAGTACCAAAGCCGTTAGATTCACCCTGTCAGTCAACCCAAACACACACACACCACACACAACGCGAACACAATGAAAAAATCGTGCTTTATAACCGCTTACAACAGAGAAAAAAATCTCCGCACCCTATCTCTCCAGCTCCTGCTATTGCTAACAATCCTGACAATATTAGCTGCAAGAATCGCTTATCTTTTAACAAATTAACAATCAAAAACATGACCACAACAGATCCAGACAAACTACGATTTTCCAGAATAGAACACGCCAGGGAATTGGCGAAAGAACACTTAGGAATTGAAAAAACGATTTTTCATGGCTCTTACCCTCATCCATTTTATGGCTACGAAGTTTTCAGCTTTACGGACATGGAAGACACCGTGGGAATTCAGGTAGGATTCACGGAGATAATCAACCCTCAATAATCAAAACCTACACCAATAAACTACATGAACTATCATATCAGTATAAAATCGTCAAACGTTAAAACGGGATCAATGCCCGTAACCACATCGTCAGCGGCCACCTGCCCGGACTCCTGCCCATTAAAATCGGGCGGGTGCTATGCAAAAACCTCGTTTTTGGGGATGCATTGGAGCAAGGTAACGTCTGGCAAAAGAGGTGAATCGATCACAAATTTCCTTAAGCAGGTTAGGGAGCTGCCAGCCGGGATTCTCTGGCGACACAATCAAGCAGGTGACCTTCCAGGTAAAGGCGACAGCATCAACACCCGTGACCTTTTTCGTCTGGCGAAGGCGAACAGGGGAAAGCGTGGCTTCACTTACACGCACAAACCACCCACAGCGAAAAACCTAAATGCAATACGGGCAGCTTCAAAGGAGGGATTTACGATAAATCTCAGCGCAAATTCCGTTGCTCACGCTGACGGACTCTCACGGCATCGGTTGCCTGTTGTGGTCGTGCTGCCATCAGAAGCGGTTAAGATGCGGAATCTTTTCACTCCTAAAGGTAGGAAGGTGGTGGTATGTCCCGCCACCCGCTCGGATTACATCACCTGCAAAAGCTGTGGCCTATGCCAAAAGGCAGACCGTGATTTTATTATCGGTTTCCCAGCTCATGGAACAATGTCCGCAAAGGCCGATGCGATAGCCAGCCACTAAAACACTCAATCAAAAAAGGGGAACCGGGCATTCTGGTTCCCCTTTTTTCGTGCCATGAATTCACCAGGAGATCACCTCTAGCCTATCCACTGGCAGCCCGTCCACTGGCAGCTAGTTCGCCATGCCCGATCAGGTACAAAGAGACCTTCCCTGGCTCAATAACGCCCGATCAGGTACAAAGAGACATTCCCTCCGGTTGCTACTCAGCACGAACAGACTATTTCATAAGGCTTTTACTCGGCACGAAAGGGATGGTGAGATGGTGAGGTAAGTTTTGTTATTCGATCAAAGATAAAAAGAGAAGAGGCAATGTGGACGGGTTGTACATTTTGCACGAATCAGGAAACTTACCTCACCACCTCACCAATTATGGCACGAATGGATGGCACGAATGAACTATTTCATAGGGCTTTCACTTGGCACGAACCAGCCTCTTCATGGGGCTTCATGAGGCTTTTTGTTTCGTTGTAACGCGCAGACCCTTGGAATTGACGGCTCACAATTCCCCTAGATTCGAGCCACTTATCGCAAGCCTTGCCAACGGTTTTTGATAAATTCAGCAAATACTGCTCAACCTTGTCCCCTCCGTTTGTGTCTCTATGCTCCCATTTATTGTGAGGCGTGTAATTGCTCATTTCACGTCTCCCAAAACAGATTCCATGCGGCAAAGAATACAGCTCTCCTTGTCCTCATTTTCGCTCCCGTGATCGGTTTCTCCGGAGTTTTTTGCAATTATTGTGAGGATGACGTAAGCATCTCCCAGAATCTCAAACATTTCTGGGGCTTTTGCGAACAATTTAGAGAATTTTAGGCTTTCTCCAATCGGAATTGAATCGTTTATCGTCAATACCTCCCTATCGTTCGCGTCAACTACTGAATCGTCTTGCGCTCGCAATGGGAATTTCATGGGAACCCTCACGGATTCCTCGTCAATGTTAGCTGGTATAATAATGTTGCTCATTTTGTTTTGTTTTTGTTGTTTTGGTTTATTCTGTGTCGATTACTGATTGTTTGATGTTAAATGCGTCTGCTAGGTCTTGTTCTTGTTCCATTATAAGGCGAGCGTATGCGGCTCTGAAATCATTAGACAACTTAAACTCTTCCTCGCCTTCTGTAGTGAGGTAGTAATTCCAGCGTAGAACTTCATAAAGCATACCTATACCCATTTTTCGATTGTGGTTACTGCCCTTGCTTCGGAAGTCCCTAGCCAGCTTAACTAGGTTTTCGTACACATGGGGGTTGGCGGCGTGGAACCGCTTAAAACGAGCATAAATGCTGGTTTCCTTTTCTTCTGGCAAGGGAGGTGTAAAGTCTAGTTCTGATTGCATTAGTTTATTTTTAGTTGGCGATTTAATTCATCAATTTCATGACTCATCTCCATAGCCTTCCATACCAGTGTATCATACTCTTCTGACTCTTTGTCTCCGGTATATTCATCACATTCACTTTCTAGCCTCTTTAGGGTTTTTTGAAGGCTAACTAGGAGCCTGTTATCCTCCCAGTTTTCCTCCCAATTTGTCATGACGCTCATAGATTGTATGGTTTGAGTATTGGATTGATCACTTCGTCGGTGATCTCACGGGTCTTTCCCAGAGAGTTCAACGAACGAATTTGAGATAGCGCATTCAAAGTTGAGTCCAACTCAGCCTGTAAATACAGCACTTGATTTTGCAGCTCAAAGTTACGGCCCCTTAGGTATTGGTTTTCAAAATCCATATTTTGAAAAATGTTCAAGGTCTCGGATTTCTTTTTTTGTTTCCTCCAGGGAGATGCGGTTAAGAAACAGAGTGCATTCCATAGGACGATCCCGGAAGAACAAGGCTATGTTTTTTTCTGTCTCTTTTCTGCTACACTCAAGCATTTGGTATGTCCATGCTGCAAGACCGGCAACAATGGTAACGACACCCAAGGATATTACGAGTATGTTCATTTTAGTAGCGTTCGCGGATGATGATGATCTGTGGCTTCACCGGCTCGCTCCATATGGAGTCGTAGTAGTGCTGGATCATAGTGGAGTATGCTGTGGGTATAGCCTGATGCCGCTGATCGCAGTAGGTTGTGGATAGCTCTGGATCTATGTAATGCCCTTGGTCTGCATGGACAGGCACATCATAATCTGACGCGATTGCGGAGCTTGTGAGGGCTAGGATTGCTATTAGGTTCTTCATTTGATTAAGCGTGGATTGCGTCGAGGTGGGAGAAGTGACTTGGCTCAGTGGCGTTGCATTCCATCTCTTTGGCTGCAACGATTGCCATGTGCAAGAGTTCGTTTGCTCTCGCTCTGCTGATCCTGATTTCGTCAAGCCCGTGTTGCTCGGCTGTTTTGATTGCGACTTGGAGAAGAGGCTTCAAGCCCCTGATGACTTCTGCTGCGTATTTTGTTTCGTGTTTCATTTTGTGGGCCGTTGGTTGTGGCGGCTAGATGAAGTTTTTCAGATTTTTGTCGTGAGTCAATAACTATTTTCAAAAAAAAGAAGCCCCCTCCCGCACACTACAACAGGAGGGGGCTATGCAACCAACCACACACTAAAAATCAGAAAGGAATATCCTCGTCGGCGTTAAAGTTCTGCTTCGGCTTGGGGATGTATTCCTTGTTTGAAAAAGCCTTCTTTTCACGAGGAGGGCCAACCTTGAGCGAGAGGAATGACTTCCCCGCTTTGCTGATGCGCTCCCAGATGCTCACTTCAAATTTCTTTCCCTCAACATCCAACGGGCCACTCCATTTTGGAGCTTTGGGGTTGGCGTTGTCGCTAGAAAATGCTGCACCTGTATTTGTATTATCGTATTCCATATTTTTGTTTTTTATTTTTCGTCGAACCGCATATAGGATTCTCGGAACTCAAGGGGGATTCTAGCTCTCCCACACGCTCTAGCAAGTTTTATATTCAAGTAATAATTAATTTTATTGGATTCAAACTCACTCTCAATGACCAAGAAAAGATCGCAGTCGTGTTCGATTGCTCTTGACTCTCGGCTGGCTCCCTCGGAATTGAGTTGGCTGAGTGCTATCACCGTGATGTTTAATTCCTTGGCGATTTGCTTGAGGGTTCGACTGGCTTCTGCAACCTGCCTCTCCCGGCTATCCTTGCGATCTGTTGGGGACAAGAGCTGGATATAATCAACTATGATCATCCGGGTCTTATGCACAGCGCACATCCTCCTCATTGCCGCCCTGAGTTGCAGTGGATTAACATCCCCCTCGTCTCTAATATAGATGGGCAGCAGAGAAGCCTGATGTGCTGCCTGACTGATCTTTTCTATCTCTCCCTTGCTAGGCTCCCTAGAAAGCACCGCAATATCTACCGAGCCATAGGATGACACAAAGCGATCAAACAGCTCGCCAGAACTCATCTCAAGCGAAATAACCCCTACTGGATGGCCTTGGTTTGCTGCGCGAGTAGCCATGTTGACTGCTAGGCTGCTCTTCCCGCCCTTGGTTGCCGCCCCGATGACGATGAGTTGCCCCTCTCGGAAGCCTCCGGTGATGTCGTCAAGCTGCTTGAATCCTGTGGTAATTCCGATTAGCTTGCCCCGATTCTTGTAGATTTCCTCGTAGGTGTTTATGCGGTTAAGCGCAACCTCTCTCAGAGATTCAATCCGTCCCTTGCTTTCAGCGTCTGCTGCCACGGCTACCAGTGCCTTCTGGACAACCTCGCTTAATTCACCTGCCTCTGCTGGGTTCTGCGCTGATGCAATGATCTTCTCAGCAGCGGATATAGCAAGACGGGCCGTGTGCTTGTGTCGTAGGATCTCCAAGTACTCGCGCCAGTTTGACCCCACAGAAAACGAAATGAAACATTCTGTGACAAATGCAGCACCCCCTGCTGGTTCAAGCGTTCCTGAGTTGCTCATGGCATCGGTCAGAGTCACGAGATCGCAATCCTTTCCTTCTTTCCACAAAGATAACACGGCCTCAAATATCCTTTGATGGCAGGGGTGATGGAATAACTTTGGAGTGGCGTAATCTGCTGCCTCGTCTAGGATGCTGCTGTCTTGTATGACGCACGAGAGGAATGCCTTCTCTGCATCCATGTTGGATGGAGATGTCATGCTAATGCCTCCGATGCCTCATACATCCATTTTAATCTTATTGGATGGCGAAGTTTCCGGATTGCGTTCTTTTCTATTACACTAACTCTTGTATGCGTAATTCCAAGAGAGATTCCAATCTCCTGTAACGTGAATCCCAATAAGATGTGACACACCACTACATATCTGCTCTTTTTATCCAAAAGCGATAAAGCGTAGTTGATTGAATCAACTGCTTCTATTCTTTTAATTTCATTTGTCATGCTTTCTTCTTCCTCTTTGGTTCTGGCTTGGCGGCTTGCATAGCCCAATAAAGATCGACTTGCTTTTGGAACACAAACCATTCTTTTGCGAGGTCTTCTTTCCATACCACTTCAAAGTCACCCTCCTCCTGCTTCCCGATGCGAACGATGGCATGGTTGGTGATTTGATTTATGGCATTGAATCCATTGACCTCTTGGTTCTGATTCCACAATGCCGCATACCCTGCACATTGCCTCCAGTAGCTTTCGCTGATCTTCTTTGATGTCTTGAAATCAATCAACACATGATGACCATTAGGACGCTTGGCAATCAGATCAACGGTTCCTCCGAACTTGTAAGTCTCGTTTACAAGTTGAATCTCCGTGGCTACCACTTTGAGGTTCTGCTCATCCCACCAATCTACGAACTTGTTGTAGCAACCCAGGGCTTTATCAATGTCTTCTTGTGAGTAATCATCGAGATCAGCCACCTGACCAGTGAGATAGCACTCGATCAGGAAGTGGGCTATCGTCCCAATGTCAGCAGCCTTGTCCCGCTCCTTCTTGTAATCCTTGCCTTCCCTGCCAAGGTTCCAAGCCCAGTGGATCAATGCACCGGCATCGTCTCCAATCTTGCAGATAGTGCTACCCCCAGGCACTTGGGTTCCATCGGCTAGATGGTATTTTTGATGAGGCGCATTGCGCACCAGTTTTGTTTTTTCCATAATCTTATTTTAGAAGTTTGCAGACAACTCCATTGGTGTGACCGTATTTGAGAAGGTAAACAGGCTGAACAATTCCAGCCTCCTCTAGTGCTTCAAGTACGCCCTCGTTTTCGCTATAGTTTTTTATGATAACCTCGTTTTCAAGCAAGTCGGCGTCGGGGTCGTTGATAGTTGCCGTGGCGTATGGCGCACCATGAATGGTACGCAACTTTATGCAAATGTGACCGCTGGCATATTCGCCCATAAGTGCCTCCAGCTCCTCTCCGTTCCATTTGATTCTTTTCATTGTTTTTTGTGTTGCAGGGATGGTGATTCCCGTTGTGTGGCCCTACCGATAATCAGACTCAAGCTCATGGTCAAGCGCATAGTTGTCCCAATCTTCAGAATTTTGTGATTGACTTCCAGAGGCATCTCCCATCCCGTTTTGCGCCACAAAGAGTTCAGCCAGCAGAGCAAGTGCATCAGCCCTATCAGGCGAGTTTCCTTTGGTTCGCTTCTTGAGATCCTTCTTACTCTCAAGCAGCGTCCTCTCGTTCTTGAGCGTGTAGATGCGAGCGCAAAGCTCCCTCGCTGTCTGATCGTCCAGCCCTCTCATTCTTCCCCCCATGACTATCACCTTGATCTGACCCCAGAGCTGCGTGACTCGGTTTGCGTAGACTTGCTTCGCTGGTCTAGTGTCCTCCACGCTGATTGGAGAGTCTGTGGCTGCACCTCCGAAACTCACCCTTACAAAGCCACCCTGCCACCTCTGCGATATGATGTCGGCTATTCCAGCACCAGCACCAGTCGCATCAAGGGCGAAGTCTTCTGGCTTAACGCCCCTAGTTTTTAGCTCGTTGATTGTCTGGTCTGCGACTTGGTAAAACAGCGGATAGTTTGGGTCGTCCTGTAAATTTAATTTCACCACATCAGTCAGCAGCATGGTCAGCTTGCCGTCAGAATCTTGACCAACTTTCGCAAATCGTAGAATGCAATCGTCGCCTTCGGTGGTGAATGCAGGATCAAGACCAGCAATCGTTTTGATGTTGCCACCCTCCCAGATAACGCTCTCTCTGGCTCTCCCCTCCGTGATCATTGCGGAATCGACCATCGTGTTTCTGGCTCCGCTTTTGCTCCACATCCCACGGCAATAACTATTCCACTCCAGGCTTCCTTCACCAAAGTTTTTCTTGATGGTATCCACATTGTCTTGACCAAATAGATAGGGATAGATAAGGCGACCAGCTTTTATATTTGGCGACTTCAGACCATCAAATCTCACGCATATTCCTGACTTGGTTTCCCAATGCTCATCGTCATCTCCGATACTACCCCACCCCATTAAGGGTTCACAAAATAATCCATGCGAGTCAAACATGGATGACGCATTTGCAATCGCTATGAATCGATAAAAGTCAGTTCCCACTTGAAGGTTCGCTCGTGCGCTAAACACCGCTGGGTTAGTCTGAGCTGCCTCGTCAACCATGATCACCATTCTTGGCAAGTGAACACCCTGTAGTTTACCCACAGCTTGCTCCACGGCTCCGGAGTCAACTGCAAGAGCAATCACGCTACTCCTATCGTCGCCCTTCTGGAACTGGATCTTGGTCTGGGAGTCCACCACATTCAACCCGAATAATGGGACGCAAGGACGCACAAACCTCATCATCTCCGACCAGATGCGACCACGAAGGGAAGGCACAGTGGTAGAGGTTAATGCTACGCGAGTCATCATCGGCTTCGCCAGATACTCTACCAGTGAAAGCAATGTGAAGGTGAAGGTCTTGCCAGCAGCGGCGCAACCAGTCACGCCGATTTCATCGTAGTTTGTCCAAGCCCAGAGGGCCAGCTCGTTCCAATCATTCCAGCTTTTTATCACATCAGGCCATAGCATATGTATGACGTGCTTCATGTGCTGTCCTCTGGATATGCCAGAGAAGCGAGACGGATCAGCATCCCCAACCATCAGCAACTCTATCTCAAGCTGCGACAGTTGTGGGTGCTTACTAAAATCTAGTCCGTAGGTTTGTAGCTTCAATAGCTACGGAGCTGAGAGCGAATGCTATCCAATGCAGACTTGGGCTTGCCCTTGGTGTCAGACTCTCCAGAGTCAGCACTCCCCTTGCTTATACGAGGTTGCACTGCCACATCCTGAGCCGCCCTGCTCTTATACTTGGCAAGCTCGGCCTTCAACTTGGAATTCTCTTCCACTGCTTCCTTGGCGATCACAGCAAGAAATGGAGCCACAGTCATCTCGTTCTGTGATGCGTTGCCATGAATGATGTTTTTAGCAGCCTCAATACGAGCCGTAACAGCTTTGTCGTTTTCATCGTCTCCCGTCATGCGGAAAAAGTCGCTCTTGTTGGATAGGTGGGAAGCAACTCGATCAAAGTTTTTATTGATCTGATCCACAGTCTGCAAATGCTGCGCCTGTTCCGCTTGGATAATCTCTTGGTGTGTGGACTTGTGGTTCTCCAAAGCCCCCTCCAAAGCTCCTCGCTTAGAATCGGCGTTGTTGATGAGTGACAAGAATTGGGCTGATGCAGCACCTCCACCGAAGCTCTCGTCAATGAACTCAAGACGCTCCTTGCCCTTCAGCGAGAGAGCCTTCTCCGCAATAGAGGCATCATCTCCATACTCCTTGGCGAACTCCACAGCACTACCAATTGCTTCTGCGTAGGGGGCTTGATAACGCTCCTTAAACTTAGGAGACTTCTCAAAAGCAGTCCTCTCAAGCTCTGCCTCAAGAGACTCTAGCTTCTCTCGATAGCTCTTTGCCTCAGAGTCCTTGGTCTTTAGACTCTCCTCGTAGGCTTCAGCCTTCTTGCGAAGCTCTGCAATATTGTCTTCCTTGCTCTTTTTAGTCTTGGTTTCTACAACAGGCTCTGGATCTTTTGAAAGATCAAGGTCAGAAATGTCAAAGGCATCGGTAGAGCTAGTCTGGCTAGTTTCCTTAGATTTCTTTTCTGTCTTAAATTCCTTCTTTGTTTCTTCCTCTCCTCCATCCATTTGCTTGAGGAAGTCTTCCGTCTCTTGCGTGCTAACCTCCTGCATATCGTCAGGAATAGGAATCGCCACATCAGGCAATTGCTCCAGGGCTTTAAGATCCGTGCGAGGAATCTCTGGCTTGCTCTTTAGCTGGCGAGAGATTTGGCTCTCCCATGACTCGTTAGATGGGGGTGGTACTGTTCCGATTACTGGATCGGCTGATGCGGTTGTGTTTGGTATGTCCATATGTTAAATTTCGTTACTGGTATAGCTTGGCTGGATTTCATTAACCTCTTCCGTAACGGAAGCAAGTCCATGAAGGTCATTGATAATTGATGCTCGCCCTGCATCAAACCCAAAGAGAACGTGTGCATTACCTGCACTTTGCGTTAAAGCATTAGTATTACCCAATACTTTTGCAGCGGTAAGCCCATCGCAAACGGACAGGGCTTGTTTAATCACAGGGAGGTCTAATACCTTATTTAACTCCACGGCGAGAGATACATCCTCACGCCATTCTTGATATGTCATAGTAGTTCTTTTTGTTTTGTTGTTTTATATATTCCCCGCCTTTTTACTTCTTCAAAAATCTCTTTATCGGAGAAATTTTCTATTCTTTTTAGGCTTCTGTTGTTTATTTGTTCTTTTGCTGTAGCCCATCGAACATTGTTTGGTTCGTATCCTTTTTTATTGTCAATTCTATCAAGTGAATATAAATCACTTGGTCTTTCTCCAACATCTTTCATAAAATTGACAAATCCATTCTCTCCTTGCCATCTTTCGCAAACACGAATTCCCTTGTCGTAATAGTTTAATTTGTTGATTCCTTTGGCTTTTTCAGAACAACGAAATCTCATTTTTTGCCAAATGTTAAATATCCTTGTTCCAGATTTCCCATGTTTTGTTCTAGCCAATCTACAGAAATCTGATTTTGAACATCCGCAACTTTTAGTTCGCCCATTTGAAAGATCCGTTCCTATTGATTCATGTATTTTTCCACAATCGCACTTACATAACCAAACAATTTTACCTCCACGCCTTTTATTTGTTGGTTTTAATGCTGTTATTTTCCCAAATTTTTTTCCTTCTATTTGCAATTTTTTCATTCAATAAAATCTTTTGGAGATGGAATTTCCTTATTGCTAAAAATAATGTTATTTTCTTCTGCTTTTTTAACTTCTGACAATGCTTTATATAATGCGTCTTTGTTTACTTGAACTCCAAATCCTTTTACAGCATCAATATGTTCGATGCAAGCATTTATTGCTTCTTCCATGCTATCCCCAATCCCAATACAATCACCGATCTCTGGCATCTTAACACCTTCCGTTGGTACGATATACCCCTGACCTTCGATCTCAGCGTAGTTGCGCCACTTAATCCACTGCCTAGCCTCTGGTTTAACAGACACTGGACACCAGCGTTCATTTGCAAAGTCCGAGGTTATGATTGCCAAGGCTCCGTATTTAGCCCTCCATACAGGATCTACAAGCTCCCCGTTAGCTCCCATCTCCACAATCTCCCCCACATTCTCAATCATCTCCCAATACAGGGCTGATGGAGGTGCTGGGCAACGAGTGGTAAGGTCAATAAGATAAGGTGTTCCGTCTTCTGTTACTCGGACTTCCGTAGAAAAGAACTGGCAGTAGTCAGCTTCCTCAAGAAATGGAGCAAGGCAGTCATTAACATACTTCACTGGTTCTGCAACCTTGTCGTAGTCCCTCACGCATCCGAGGTATCCCTTGTCCTTTACCTCCACACCAACAAGGCAAGTGTTAGGGAACTTCCCATTCACTGAGTATCCGTCATATCCAGCTTCCACCACTGAATCGATCCTATGCTCCACAATGAAGGGAAACACCTCACAGGCTCCTCCTAGGGCATCCCACAGCTCGTTTATGCGAGGCTCTACTTCCTTCCAGCTTGCAGAGTGGAAGGTTTCCGCAACTCCTCGGAATCCGCTTATCTTCACATACACATCGTCGTTCTCTTCAAGATACTGGCGAAGGTTGCTCATCCCGGTAACAAGCTCGCACTTACCCACAGGAAGTCCAAGAGCTTTCATGGTTTCTTTGGCTCTCCACCTCTGCACTTCTAGCTTCTCTCCTAGTCCAGCCCCCCAGACTTTGTAGCCCCTAGAGCGCAGCCACTCCTGTAGCTGGTAGAATCCCACATCTGGAAACACGATAAAGTCCACATCGTCAACAAGCCTCCACATATCCTCCACACGCTCCACTCCTTTTAGTCCAGTTCCAACCATAGCTGGCCCATGCTTTGGAAATGAGCGGTCTGCATAAGGAACGAAGTAATAAACCTCGTGATCCTCTGCCAAACGCTCGGCAAATGCCGTGAAAATTCCGTGGTCTATTACAAGGCACTTACTCATTAAGGTCTTTGGCTTGATCGTCTCTGATCGAATGGATGATGTTTTTTAGAATGAGAGCTGTCTCTGATTCCTGACCGAAGAATGTTCGGCAATAGATGTACCGCTCGTAAATGAGAGAAACAATCTGCTCTCTCATTTCGTCCCGACCCGACTCAAACGGGGTTGTTGTCATTTTGTTTTTTTGTTTTAGGGCTGGATAGCTCCGTACTTCTGCGCCACCTTGATCCGATCAACCATCAAACGCTGTGCGGTCTTGCGATCCTGCAACTGCATTTGGTGTTGAGCCTTTGCCTGTTTGATCTGTGCGTCATTCTGGAACTTCATTCTATCTAACTGAATCTTGTTCATGGCGACCATAGCCCTTGGGTCTTGCTGTTGCCCTTGCTGCGCCATAGCCTCCTGCTGTGCCTTCATTTGCTGTTCTTGCATATCCTGTGCCATGCGAGAAAGCTGATCAGCAATCTTCATTATCTCTGAAGTCTGCTCGTTCATGTTGTTGTACTGGTCTTCCCTAGTAGCGTCTTCCTCAAGGTATTTGAGGTGGGTGAGAAGATGGGGAATGATACTCTGCATAGCCCGATCAGCACCAATCGGATCAGCCTGTTTGTCCTGCACTGCTTGCACAATCTGGTTTGCAAACTGAATATGAACAGCGAGGTGGTTAAAGTGGTTCTGATCTGGGTCGATGAGGACTTGCCCCCCATTCTGGAGTGCATTGTTCTCAAGAGATGCAATGGATAGGTCGTTGCCATTTGGTTTGCTTTCCTCTGGGATGCCAAAAGTCTCAACCCCCGTCTGTCCCGCAATTGCGGCGATATTCGCGTTAATGACCCGCTTGCGGTTTGACTCAGGGAGTTGAGGAAGATACTGACCAATAAGCTCCATTGCTTGCATACGAGCAGCGGAGCTTCCTTGTCCAATTGATCGAGTGGCTCTAACGCTATCCATGTCTAGCATGGCAGCGGCTGGAACGCCCCTGTCCATACAAGCCTTCTGGAAGCGGAGAGCCTCTGAACCACCATGATCCTCCTCAATGAGGTTTGGATTGGCGGCGCGACGATAGACTTCTGCGTAATGCACATCAAGTGCCTGTAGGTAAATTTCAGCTCTAGTATTGGTGAGTCGGGATTTTTCCCCAATCTCCATCTCCACTTCCTTGTTTCCCTTCTTTCTACCACCACCGGAAACGGACGGCATGAAGCTACCGATGTCATCAGACTCTTGCCCTTGGAAGAATTGAGCCGTCTGCATAGCCGCGCCAAGGTTTGATGCCACCGATGCTTGTGTTAGGTTAAGCCCAGGAGGAAGAATGCGGTAAGGCCCAATCTGAACAGTCTTTAGCTTCTCTGCATCAGCAGCAGAGTTAGGCTGGAACATCACGCAAGAACCAAGTATCACGCCTTCTAGGAGGGCGTTATTCACCCTGTTCATGGCCTCGGCATACTTATACACCTTCTGGCCTAGTCCTCTCACTCCGTGGTAATAGCCATTCCCCACACCATTCATAAACACTGTAAAGGCATTAGAGAAGTCCTGATAGCGTCCAACCCTTTTGCAAAGGAACTCTGTGCTATTCAAGCGATCAAAGATGTAGTGGGAAACTCGACCATCATACTCCCTCACATAAAAATGAGCTATTTTAATAATCTTACTCTTGGCATAGGAGTAGTAAAGGGAGTTGTTTTTAAGCTCCCTCTGATACCATTCCCAAGGACGGCGTTGATCCTGAGAGTCAACCCTAGCTTCCATAATGGCTTGCTGGCACTCGTCCACATCCCAGCCGCCTCGTTTGGCAGCTTCCTCGTTTTCAATATATGAATAAAGCTCCTCACAATAAAGCTCATCAAGGATATAGCAAAACTCCCAATTGTCCCAGTCAACCTTTGCTCCCTTGGGAACTACCAAAGCCCAAGGCTCAATTGCCTTTGCTCTCCAATCAGTTTGATCCGGGAAATAAAGACAAGCCTGACCGTGGATAACCAGTTCTTTGTGCGCTACTTGATGCTGTGCTAAAAAGTTTGGGTTAGATGAGGCAAGCAAACGATGGAACTCTTCAGTGATGATTCGGCTCCACTCTTCTCGCTTTCCCATGTCCTTTCCGTATAGCGTCTTGCAGGTGGCATAAGAACCAACAGAGGTGAGGATGTCAAAATAAGGAATTACAGCGGCTTCAATCTTGGCTTCTGCGTGTCCCCAATTAACATTGATCCTATCTGCCTGTCCCATCTCACGGAGCTGCTGCTCGTTATACGGAGGGTTGCCATCAATGATCCCTTGGATCTGAGCGCGACGATACGAGGCAATCTGATCATCGTCAATCAGGGTGTAAAGCATACTACGGGCAGACCCAGCGTCTTCCACCCTTGTTTTAGGTGGCTTTTCTCCGACATTGGGGTCTTTAAGTCCGTAAGTAATCATAGATGAAGGGCTTGTGATGCTTGGTTAAGGTCGTCGTTTTTTAACCAGCACCAGTCTGGTCGAGAGTTAGTTGTCTCTGATTTCTCCCCAGAAAGCAAGATATTTTTGTTGACATGAACTATTGCTTCATTTCTGCATCCACACATACCGCAGGTGTATAGATTTGAATCCAAGGGAGTTGTGCGACTTCCCTTAACTTTTGATACCATAGAAGTTATCGTCTGCATTACTCCACAACCGGCGCAGAAGTTAGTGGTCATATTCTGATAGCATCTAACACAGATTTCAGCCCTCCTATTAGCTTCGTTCTGATCCACGAAAACATCCACCCCAGAAAATGATTCTGCTGCCATTGTTGCAAGGCTCGTAATTCCCTTAACGATGCTTTCCGCTGATAGTATCGACTTAGCCCCCCTTGCTGGTTTCCCATCCGAGTATTCGCACCAACCTTCCGGTAGTTGACGGCATATCTGGTCTTCAACGCGCTCCTTCCAATCATCTGGTAGTTTGAGGCTGTTGTCTTCATAATGTTTCTTCACGCGATCAAGTAACCCACTCATGGATAACTCGTCCTTTATTTTGTAGCCCGTCTCAGGAACCGTGAATCGGAACCTTCCGGGGACTACCATGTCTTTAATTATAAGTTTCTGGAGAATCTTCATCTTCATAAATATCGGAACTTAGATCCGAGTTAAGGATAATATCTGTGGCGTGGTCAATTCCCTGCTTGTATCCCTGCATAAAAGACTGCTTCATGTACCACTTATGACCATCGGAATTTCCATGATTGTCTTTATCATAGGTTCGTATGCCTTCGGTGTTATACCAGTTTTCAAATTTATCTGTGGCGTTCATTTGTATATCTCCTCTTCTTCTTCCCAGTCGTCCTCCATGTCTGGTAATTTAGCATTTGGAAAAAGCACTATATGAATCATTAATAATTCTGGCTGTTTCATCGATTGACTCTTCTGTAAGGTCTGGAAAGCGAGCGTGGAGTATTTCATGCGCCAGCACATCAAGGAGACTGCGAGCAGATCTATGACTGATTGTGATTCTACGGTTGGTGTAATCGCAGAGTCCATCGTTGTTTCTTCCTGGGTGTCCATATCCAATACTCCATTCTGCCTCATTGATTTCAATAGAAGCAATGTTTTTGAATTTCATCGGGGTTTATAAGTGTTTAGGTAAAACCAAATTGCTACTGCCACAAAGAAGGAAAGAATAAGGTTAATCATTTTTTTCTCCTTTGGAAAGTATCATCCCCGTGCGCTCCACATTGAAGTGGTTGAATTCCAATGCAGAGGCAACCCGGTAGTCAATATTTCCTCGCTTCATGTCTTCAACTACATTGTTCATCATCTTGACTTGGGATGGGGAAGTAATATCGTAGGGGCCAGCCAACACATGATACTCGTCTGAGGTGTAGTAGTTATTCTGGATGTGCTTTGGTTCTTGATTCATTTTTTGATAATTTTATAGTGAGGTACGAGTTGTGATTTGCTTCCGGTAGATATTCTAAATTTTGTCATTTCCAACCTTCCTTCTGCATACATTTTTTTCACTTTCTCCATTGCGGTTCTTTTTGACATATTAAATTCCTCGGCTAACTCTCCAGTTGTTTTGTATTCCTTTGGCACATCTTGAATCTTCATTTGTGCATATTCAGAAATGATGTTCGCCCATTCGTTAGCACTCATACAGGAAGCCTCCATTCATTGTTAAACTCACCCCTAGTAATCAACCATACAACAGAATCCTTTGGCCCAATCTCTCCATAGACTAATCCTTGTCTCCATCCAAGGGTTGCTCGGCGGCATTTCGCATAGTCCATTTCACCTCTGCGAGTAAGCGTACCCACGCAATATCCCGTGCTTTCTTTGATCGTTCGGCCCTCTGCCTGTGTTGAACGATGAGTGTGTCCAAATATGACTTTACCTCCATAAGTCTCTGCCATATCCCTAGCTGCATTTTCATTGTAGATGGTTCCATGAGTAAAAGTAACATCGCCTACCACATACTTTTGAAACACTCCAGCATACGGGATGCGGCGGCATCCAATCTTCTGAAATGACTCATCAATATGGTTGGTGGCTTGATTTGCTGCATATGCTACAAGAGCGTTGTTTGAGTTAAGCAGTCGAGGTATTCGGTCTTCATGGTTTCCGTCCAGAACATGAGTTGGTCGAAGTTCCTTTAGGAATGCAATTCCACCATCAATGTCCGGGGCAACTGGTTCTGACTCGTCTGAGGTTCCAGCCGCGCCTGACCTAAATGCTGTGGTATCGCACCAGTCTCCCAGATGCACGACAATAGATGGGTTCCATTTATCTCGCATTTTCAGTACTGCTTCGATGGCAGTTGGATCGGCGTACTTGCCGTGGCTACAGGATACGGCGAGGAATCGTTCATACTTGGTAGCAATATGGGGGGCTTTCGCCCCCCTGTTAACTTTGGATTTCATTCTCCTAATTCAATTTTGGCAATCATTTCGTCAGCCATTTCAAATGCATCTGACGCTATTTCCTCTTTCTTCCAACCTTTTTCTACATCTCTGGTGCAATATGACTGCATAGCCAATCCAGCATAAAACTCACGCAATGTCATCCCGCAATTGCTTGAAAACGCATATATTTTTTGTTGTTTCATAGTTATTTCTCTGTTGGTGTTAATGTGACTAGCTCCCACTTGCTAGGGTCTTTTTTGCCTGGAGCAACGCCAGCATCAACCAGCGTTCCGTTTGTTCCGAATTCTGTTGCTGCTATAAATAGCTTCTCGTCAAATGTCATGGCCTCAATTGTCTTTCCGTTATCGTCAAACTCAACCGAGTAGAGAGTCCACTTCTTTGCAGACCCTTCCTTGCTCTGCGCTGCCACCTTAACTTGGGATGGCAAAACTCCCCTCCAAGTAGCCACAGCGTTTCCCGGCGGCCTCACTGATGGGTTCTTGTCCATCGCCTTTGCCACGGCAGGTCGGCTGGAATCAATATTGGCTTGGATCTTCTCACTCTTGGAAAGTCCGGTGGAGATGTTGCCATCGTCATCGTCCTCAGATGCCACTCCCAACACGGCGGCTAGGGCATAGCGACGAGCGTAGGTGATAGCAGATCCAACTCCTTGTGGCGACTGATCCTTGAGAGGGAGCAGAAGCGTTGAGGTTGTGCTGTGTCCTCCCTTGTGCAGGACAGTAGTCTCAACGCCAGCAGTTCCCTCCATGAATAGGGGCTGCTGCATGACTGCCAGACCGTGCTTGGCAAGGATTGGTCGAGTAGCATCAATGATCGCATCCAGAGGAGCATACTTGCTCTTGAAGAATGGATTGGCTGCTGTTTTCGCCACATTGGATAACTCACCAATAGCGGCAACTAGGGCTTCTGAATAAGCCTCTTGTGCTTTGTTTTCGTTCATTATTTCTTTAGGATGAGTGTTAAGAGATTGCCTACTGACACTGCGAGCGTTGCGACAAGAAGGATGCTGAATGCGAGGATACGAACTTCAAGGCCGTTAATCTTCTCACTACTTTCGTCTTCCCACTCGATGATATACTCGGTGGTTGTTTCATCATGGTTGTCGCATGAATGGTTGCTTTGTTCTGTTTTTTTCATTGTGTGTTTGTTTTTGGTTATCCCCTATCGTCGGCTTCAATCATGGAGTCGTCAATATAGGAAATTGCTTCGTCTAGCCTTGTTCGGATTGACTCAATCGTTTCAATCAAAAGGTCTATTTTGTCCTCTGGAGACATTGGTGCTGATGCAGATACCTTGCTCATTTTATGGAAAGCCAGATGAGGTTAATAACTCCAAGTATATTTGCCAAGACAACCGCACAGAACAAGACCCGGTGGCTGGCGTAATGCTCAAACACGGAATCTTACTAAAGTAAGCAGGCTTTCCCATAAATTAGTAACTCGCTGGTAATTATTGGACGCTTGCTGCTTGATGATGGAGATTTCATCAATGGCTGATGTTGGCTTGGTGGTCTTCTTGACCGGGGTTTTGGGTTTGATGTTTTTCATAACAGATGTTGTTTTATGGTGAGGGATGACAGATAGCAAGATTTATTTTGAAAAAAGTTTTTCCATGATCGGAGCCAGATAAACACTGGCTCTATCGCTAGGGTATTCTTGAATGAAAACATTTACAGCGGCAACGATTGAGTCTTGCTTCATCCTGATCTCGTTTTCACTGACCTCTAGTTTTTGCCTAGCCTCGCGCTCTAGGCAGTAGGGTGAACAGAACGGGAATTTCCTTTCGGCGTTTGTCATTTGCTTGGCTCAATAAGATACACGCAATCGAATGTGGTGATTGATGGAGGAATGAACATACTGTAAATCTCTGGCCTTGGAGCAGTCCTCCGAAGACAGGTCTCGCACCCCTCGCGCCATCCCTCTATGTCGTCTCCTGATCCGTTGCACCTGGCCATGTCGTTGGCTAATGAGTTTTTTGATTTATTTGTCATCGTTGAGTGAATTTATTCAGTTTGTTGAGTTATTTGTAATGTTCGCACTTCTTATCTTCGGAATAGGTAGCATTATTACTACAGTTTGCTTTCGTTGTCATGCCTCCCTTCTACGACTGCGTTTGCTGGACAGCAAGAAAAAATTTTGGGCTTGACATGGTTTTTCAAAACCCCTTATGTATCCCCATACTGCTCCTGCGGAGTGCCTACAAAAGACCAGTTTCTCTTGATAGATCATCAACTCTAGCCAACCATCCCTTTAAGTATTTATTTAATACTGGTTTCTGCTCTGCAAGCCGATTGTAAAAGACTCTGCGCTCTTGTTGAAACTTTCTTGGATCTCTTCCAGAAGCATTCAAAAACTTTGAAGCTCTTGATAGACCACAGTTGACAGCCGCATCAAAGAAGATCCAGTCAAGGGGTGATGGAAGATGATCGCAAGCGTACTTGATCCACTCATTCCAATAAATAGCCGTAGCTTCATCATCAGTTAAATTGCGGATGTCAACATTAGGGTGTGATCTGGCATCAATGCCATATTTCGTGCCTCTATATTTATCTCCTTTGTTTCCGGGGTCATCTGGATCATCTTCATACTCGACCCCTTCCCAATTCCACAAAAAGGGTATCACTTTGTTCTTAAAGTATGCCGTCATCGTGCCACCTAGATTTTTGGATGCGCTGATTGACAACCATGTCTGGGGCTTCAGCGTTTGAGTCCACCCTCACATCCTCGCTCATATGCTGCAATGCTGATACCGCTTTCCAATCCATAGCTGCTTGCCCGGTGATCAATGTTGTGATGATCGCTCCAAAGAACATGATGGTTAAACTCCCAAGCTCTACGATGTCCTTAGAAGCCTCGGCATGAGTCAGGATGAGCAACGATGAGCCTATGAAGACAAAGAGGACGCAGCAAGCCCCACAGAGCGCGTAAACAGCCTTCTTGCTATCAAGAGGGCGTTGATCCAGCTTCTTTTCTATGACTGATGAAATCGCCATGGTTTTTCATTCCATTTCGTCTTCAATGAATGCTGCTGTAAATCCAACCACAAGAAAAAATCCAGCTATCAGCAAAGCAATGGAAATAAATGCAACTAGCAACACGATAAGAAAAGAGTTCATTAAAGAAAGAACTTCCATGATGTTTTGATCCCTATGTAGGCAGCAACAGCCAACACAGTTCCAAATGCGATCATCCTCCACCAAAACAATTCGCGAAGTGCCTTGAGTTGTTTGTCATGCCAGTAATTCGCAGATTCTTGCGCTTTAGAAAGTTCAAGAGTTTGCTTGTCCACTTGCACAGAATATTTGAACAGTTCATCTTGTGCAGACGCTATGGAGTTGGTTAGTTGGCTGAAAGCAATCTGACCTGCTGGAGATACAAACTCCTTCACTGCTTGAGCTTTTTCTTTTGCCGAAGAAATAGAACGGACAACAGCCGTTTGAGAAGGGGGGTAATAGGCCGTTACCTTATCGTGACTTGCACACCCCACTACACACAAGATGCACAATACAGCAAGGTATTGTAGAGTGCTTTTCATTTTAATAGCCTCTTAACCCCAACATAGATGGCAATGCAACCTGCGATTAAGGAAACAAGCAACGTCATGTTCTGCAACCAGACATGGGTGTAGTTGAAAAAAGAGACGATCAGAGTGATCAGCGAGACGATGGCAGAGGTTGATCCTACTTCAGAGTTGGGGGAAATTGAGCTGCTCATGGCTTTTTAACCTTGCTGCCAAATGGAAACAAAGAGAGAATCCCTGCTGCAATGTCACTTCCGAGAAGTTCGGATACACGCTTGTCTGTATCAGAATCAGTGAATTGACCAATACTAGAATAAGGAGGCGTTGTGCTTTGATCCCAAAGAACCAAATTAACATTCACTCCCTTGATTCGAGCAATAGCCTGTTGTTGGGTATTGTCGTAAATAATGCCGTAGTCAATGTTGGTAAGCGTTATTGGCTTGATAGCCTTACCGTTAACTGGTGCTGGAGTAATTGTGATGGGTGAAGATAATGTAATCATAATTTTAGATGTTAATAAACCAAGGAAGGTTAAGCAATCTGGAAATCATTCCTCCTCCTCCTCCTCCAGCAATATTTACGGTCATTGTATTAGATCCATATGACGCTCCAGAAGTGAGTTTTCCAAGTGAGTTGTGATTAAATGACGCAACTAAAGAAGCAGAAGATGTATAATTAGCATTTCCGTGGATTGCTGAATGATCGTTATATGCAGTTTCACTAAAGGTAACATCAGCATAA
>Ga0304729_1000207_pt1 | contig 40996 bp, 36 predicted proteins | sample C_131016_MF_Meta_FD_190475 | JGI IMG/M metagenome (GOLD analysis project Ga0304729, IMG submission 190475) | Freshwater microbial communities from Lake Croche, Canada to study carbon cycling - C_131016_MF_MetaG (v2) (version 2) | ecosystem: Environmental > Aquatic > Freshwater > Lake | place... | reverse complement strand
CACACTTTTCAACCCAAGAAGCTGCACACGACATGGAACTACTGCGCCAAGGCTTAGGCGATAAACAATTAAATTACTTAGGTTTTTCTTACGGCACTTACCTTGGCACGCTATATGCAGAGCAGTTCCCACACACTGTTGGCCGCTTTGTTTTAGATGGCGCCATCGACCCAACAATTTCAATTGATGAACAATCCCGTGTGCAAGCCGTTGCATTTGATCAAGCGCTCGCACATTTTATTACTGATTGTGCACACCAAAGCGATTGCCCATTACCCACTAACGCCACCCCGCAATTTTTCACCGATTTATTTGCCACAGTTTCTAAGCAACCGCTGACTACTCATCAAAAACTTTCCACAGGCCAACCGCGCACAATCACCGAAAGTCTTGTCGTCACTGGTACGGCATCGGCCCTCTATGACGATGTCTCAGGCTGGCCTTTACTGCGCACGGCAATTGCCGAAGGCCTTAAAGGTGATGGCACCACTTTTGCAAAACTCGCCGATGCATACAACGGCCGTAAATCCGATGGCACATATATAAATAATCAAAACGATGCCAACGTAATAATTGAATGCCTGGATTGGCAACACAACCAAACCAATGATCAGGTACGCGCAAACGCCGCCAACTTCACTAAAGCTGCACCTATCTTTGGTCCTTACGTTGCTTACAGTGGCATCACCTGCAATATGCTCAATCAAAAACTCAAGCGCACCCAACAATCAACCGATGCACAAACCGCACAAATAAATCCAGCAACACCAATTCTCATAATCGGCACTACCGCAGACCCAGCAACGCCATACGTTTGGGCTAAAACCCTTAACCACCTGATTTCAAACAGCCGACTCATCACTTTAAAGGGCGAGGGCCACACCGGCTACGGCCGCGGCTCTGCCTGCACCGATGACGCCGTTGATACTTACCTAATAACTGGCAAGGCCCCAGCAATAAACCTGATTTGCACGCAATAACCAGCCTATAAAGTGGTAATAAGCACCCCATTTCATAGGGTTAGATTTACCCATGCGCTTAGACCATGTCTCATATGTAACTTCCCATGATCAATTAGCCGACACAGTTCAACGCCTTGGCTCACGCCTTGGCTCCACCTTCGTTGACGGAGGCGTGCACCCACGCTTTGGTACACGCAATTTCACTTTACCTTTACAAAACGGTCACTACATCGAAGTTGTATGCCCACTTGATCACCCAGCATCAGATGCTTCACCTTTTGGTAAAGCTGTTTCAAAGCGTGCTGCAGAAGGTGGCGGCTGGCTTACATGGGTTGTATCCGTTGATGATGTCTCTAAGGTTGAAGCCCGCCTTGGTCGCCAAGCAGTAGATGGTCACCGCACTAAGCCCGATGGCCACGATCTTTCTTGGAAGCAGATCGGTGTTCTTGGAACACTTGAAGATAAGCAGCTGCCTTTCTTTATTGAATGGAAATCTCTGGATCACCCATCAACAGATGGCAAAGCAATTGCAAAGATTGTTAAAGTTGAAATCGCTGGAGATGAACAGCGCATTACTGATTGGCTAGGTAGCGATTTAGCTCAGGCTCTTGGTAGCGATGTTGAAGTTGTTTGGTTAACTCCAGCTGACACTGAGGGAGAATCAGGAATTGTTGCCGTTCACTTAATGACACCAAGTGGTGTTGTGAGAGTTGATTAGAAGTAGTTCTATACAACTAGGGCACTCATAGATTTGGATTACTAATGAGCAAGAAGTGCGACGTATTAGTAGTTGGTGCTGGGGCTATAGGACTTTCTACGGGCATCGCGCTATTACAAAGTCAACCTAACCTAAAGGTTGTTATTGCTGAAAAAGAAAAAGAAATAGCACTACACGCGAGTGGCCGTAATTCTGGCGTTATTCACGCTGGCTTTTATTATTCTCCCGATTCCCTAAAGGCTGCGTTTTGTCGAGAGGGCAACTTAGAACTTAGAAAATTAGCTAAGAAATATGGGATACCCGTCAAGAATGTTGGAAAAGTCGTAGTAACACAAAATGACGATGAGGATGCCAGGTTGAAGGCCCTGTATGAACGAGGTATCAAGAATGGTGTCGAACTAGAAATCCACCCAGCAGCGAAATTGAAAGACTTCGAACCCCTTTCAGTGACGCATAAAGAATTCATGTGGTCACCTAATACGGGAATCTCTGATCCAATTGCAATCGCCGTAGCCATGCGAGATGAGTTTTACTCGCTAGGGGGCAAAATCGAATTCAACTCCAAAATCAAACTTCAAGAATCACAAGGAGAAGTTATTGATTTAACTAATGAATTTGACTTCAAGCACTTAATTAACGCAGCTGGAGCACAAGCTGATCGCATTTCAAGATCAGTTGGAGTGGGTTTAGATTATGCAATGGTGCCCTTTATGGGAGTATACCGCGCAACAAGTTCGCAGAATCTTCCATTACAAAGATTGGTTTATCCAGTCCCCCATCCAATTAACCCATTTCTTGGAGTTCATTTCACCTTGACCTTAGATGGAAAAGTCAAAATAGGGCCGACAGCTATTCCAATTGGCGGAAGAGAGCAATATTCATTTACCCAGGGTTGGTCTTGTTCTGATATCACACAAGCCTTTCTGGGTGTTAAATCATTGATAAGTGGTGACTCCCATGATTTTGGCGCAATTCTCAAAAGTGAATGGCCAAAGTTTATTCAAAAAATGATCGTTAAAGAATCAACAAAAATCGTTCCGACTGCAAGTGGCGTGAGGGATTGGCACCGTACGCCACCAGGGATCCGCTCGCAGCTAGTTCACTTGCCAACAGGGAGGCTCGAGCAAGACTTTATTGTAGAGAGGCAATTTAATTCAACACATCTTTTGAATGTAGTTTCTCCAGGTTGGACAAGCTGTATTCCATTTGCGAGATATGTCGTAAATAATTTCGTACTGGCACCTTAAAATGACTTTGTTATTGTAGAAAAGTTAAGCTTGCAGAAAACAAATTATGAAGTTTAGAATATTTGATAGTGTCAGTTCCTATTAAACTCGAAGGATTTTTGTTTTAAGTCTACAAAAATATGTGATTATGAAATTCGTCATTTAAGAATTGACATAATGAAGATACTTCTTTGAGAACGTATATAATAATGACAAATCATTCTAATTCACGGCAAGTGAACATCACTACAGAAAGCGGTATTTAGTAAACAATGGAATTCGCCTGATAATTGATAGAACTAAAGGGAAAGTCTTCATGCCACTGCAGTCCGCTTAGTGCTAGACTCACTTAAGTAGAAAAATTTGAATAAGTTTATTTCCCAATTTGATAGACACAGACTTACTGCAAGGAGTTATTTTGCTTAAAATGCAAAAAGTGTCCTTTAGGAGAAGCTTTTTTGTTTTTTATTTCATCGCCCACACAATAATATTGACTGTTTTGGGAAATATTCGCGCTTTTGCACCAGACGAACTTTCCTACATTAATTGCTTCAAAGTACTTTATGAAAGTAATTTTGATCTGGCGCCATATGGAGGATGGTGGAATGCGAATGTAATTTTTTTGAGAGTTTTATATTTACCCGTAAAAATATTTACATTTTTACCAATCTCAGACTTAAGACTTCTTAGAGTATATTCAATAGTTTTGACATCAATAGCTTTATTTCTAGTTATTCACTTTACAAAAATAACATGCACGTACTTAGGGAAACTAGCTCTAATCATTTTTACATTTACACCGTCAGTATTTTTGTGGACTACTCTTGCAATAAAAGAAAGTTTTATTCTACTCGCTTTAGTTGTTTTCTTTTTAGGAATAGAATGTATTCACAAATCAAGAGGAGTAGCAGGCTATTTAGCTTGCTTTTTCTCGGGATACTCACTTTTAAACCTTAAGGGATATCTCTTTGTAATTCTTACAATTTCAATAGTCCTAGTAGTCACTATAAAATTAGCTAGGACATTAAAATTGGAGAAAACCTCTTTTTTACTCCTGCTAGTGCTTTTCTTGCCTTACGCAATTTCCCCGTCCACTTCGGCACTAATATGGGAGTCATCAATAGGTTTTAGCAATAAATTGAGTAAATTTCGAGTTGTAAATGGAATTTCCCAAACTATTCCGTCCCAAACTATTCCGTCCCAAACTATTCCGTCCCAAACTATTCCGCCCCAAACTATTCCGCCCCAAACTATTTCGCCCCAGGCCGGTCAAGAATCAGGAATGACAATGAGCTTATTGAGCCAAAAAGCGAACCAAAACACGTTGTTCAACTCAGTCATATCAATTTTACACCTAGATAACTACCTCTCCAATAAAGCACGTTCTTACAGAGAATCTTCCAGTAAAGATTTGTATGCGAAAAGAAATCTCAACCCAGTCAACCTAACAGATTTCAAAGGATTCATAAGTGGGGTTTTAGCTCTATTGATTTTTCCAAATATATTTCGAAGTAACGGTTCGGCAGTACTTGACTTGTTAGGTTTTGAGATTTTATTGTGGATATATCTGTATACAACTGCCCTATACATCGGTTGGAAATCTCAATCAAACTTGTTGAAGTTTAGCTCTATGAGTTTGATAGTTTATAGTGCTTGTTTTATGGCGGTCAGCGAGATGACTGAAATTAATTTGGGTACTTCCATAAGGCACCGCATAGTTCTAGGGATACTCTTAATTATTTTTATAGGGTTCCAGAATCCGATAATGAAAGATTCGCACCAAAATAAATGCTAGTTTTCATGCAGTTTATCAAAAATTAAACTCGAAAAGAAATGTAAGGGATTTGTATTCCGCCACATTTTGATCCATTTTATGTGGAATTAATAAGAGAAATATTTAAGTAGGGAACTAGAGTCGGCATAACTAAATGCTTGTGGCAACAAAGCTTCAGTCGGAATGGTTTGACCTTCGTTATTTCAATCTAAAACTTTTGTGTAATGTGATACCTATGTAAACTAATTACGATGAAAATTTTGCAAGTATTCTTATCTGGCGACCAGCGTCAATTCTATTAATCACTCTGCCCATGTTTACATTATGAAATATCCTTAGGTATTTTATAGTCGAATGATGAAATTCTGAATGACTCAATTATCCAGCAAAGTACTCCGTGATATTTTTCGATTAATTGGGGTTGACCGCAATTTCAGGTTTAAACCAAATCTTGTTTTAGATTTCCCCACGCTGGGAAAAAAGTTTAGAAATTAGAAAAATTGGCAATTTTGTAATATACTTGACATTATGAGTTCCATTACGCAGATTATGAGTGAAATTTTACGCATAAGAAACTCGCAACTTATGATAAACAAAAAAATAATTGCAAACGAGTTCCTCGTGCCGGTTCACCTAGCGATTGGGCATGAGACATTAGCCGTATGTAGTGTTGCTGCGATGCATATGTCAGACAAAATATTGCTTACACATCGAAATATACATTTTCAACTTGCTCTGGGCGCTGAAGAAATTGAACTAGAGAATGAGTATTTACTACACCCTTCGGGATTAGCACAAGGTAGATTAGGATCTATGAATTTAGTTTCAAAAGACGCAAGAAATGTATATACCTCAAACATTTTGGGCAATAATTTGGCGGTGGCACTTGGGTTTGGGCTTGCAGCCATAATGTCACAGAGAGATGAGTGCATTTGGGTTGTTACCGGTGATGGCGCTATTGAAGAAGGTGTATTTCACGAATCCTTGCTGATGGCTGCATCTTGGAATTTACCAATCATTTATATTATTGAGAATAACGCTTGGTCTTTAGCCACAACAATTGAGGATAGAAGGGTTCCGCTAGATCTAGAGAAATTTGCTTCTTCTATGTCTTTAAATCACAAGAAACTTCAAGGAAATGATCCAATTGATTACTTGGATGAATTTGCTCTAGCTAGACAAACCGCGCTGCTATCAAAGAAGCCGCAATTGATAGAAGTAATGGTTGAAACGCTTGGAGGGTTTGTAGCAGACCCAGGATTAACCACCGAAAGATATATTAATTACCATGCTGGAGCTGCGCAAACAAGTGAGATCAAAGATGGGGTGTTTCTAAAGAATTCTGCAGATCCAGTTTTTGTCGTACAAGAAATGGATAAAAGCTAATGTTCTATGAGCATGATCTGACCTATACTCAATTAGTTAATTCTAAGATAAAATCTGAATTTGCAAATTATAATAATTCAGTCATTTATGGGCAAAATATTATCGCTGGATCTCGAATTTCAGGCCTTGGCGCTGGATTGGAAAAAATTGTTGGCGTAAAAGCAATCAATGCCACTAATACAGAAAACTCTCTGATGGGTGTTGGTTTTGGGCTAGCGGTGTCCGGCATTCCTTCCTTATTTCTAATGAAACAACATGACTTTGCTTTACTTGGCTTAGATCAATTAACTAATACGAACAACGTGCTGAAAAATGGAAAGATGCTCGCACCTTTCCGCATTTTAATGGTGATTGTCGACAGCGGCTTTGAAGGACCACAAGCAAGTTTGAGTAGTCTCGATGAATTCGCTTCACTTACAAGGGCACCAGTTCACTTTCTTTCGACATTTGAAAGTATTGAATCCGCATTTATGTCGAGCCAGGAGCCGGGACTTCATTTTATGGCCCTGAGCCAAAGGAATATGAAGAAAAAAGTTTTAAAGTCGAATTTATCAATCACAAAAATGGACTCAGTGGTAATTTATAGGGGAATTAATAGAAGAATTCTTCAAAAAAAGATTGCGATTATTTTTTTTGGCGTCGATATAAGTATTGCCCAGCAAGTAGCGGAGAAACTGCTGGAGCATAATTTAGTAATCGATTTATTCGTGATAACCCAGATTTCAAACAGGATAAATTCGTCTGAGATCCTTAGCGAGTTATTCAAATATGACGAGATTGTTTTAATCGACACCGGAAAGTCTGACATTCATTACTCTTCTGAATTAGCACTTTGCTTGGTATCGCAAGGAATCAGCGTAAGTCAGTACTGCCGGCGACCATCAGATGCTTGGTCGGAAGTTTTCAGCGACTCACCCGAGTTTACACCTGATGATATTGTGCAATCTTTGTTTGCAAAAGGAGTAAATTAGTTGCATGAGTAATTATTTTAGCTTCCTTAAGAGCGCTCTAAGCTCGCAAGATTTTAATCTTGATTTCATAGTAAACCAAATTTGTGCGGTAAGTGAATCAGGTAACTCAATTTGGATAATGGGTAATGGTGGAAGTGCTAGTACAGCAGAGCACTTCGAAACAGATCTATCTTTTGTGCGTGCTGGTAGTAATTTTCCTTCAGTGAAGGCCACGGCACTCACCTCTAATAGTTCATTAATCACCGCAATTGCAAACGATATTGGTTATGAGAATATTTTTTCTCACCAATTATTCCGTAAAGCAACAAAAGGTGACTTGTGCTTCTTAATTTCTGCTTCTGGAAACTCTCAAAACTTAATACGCGCAGCTGAAGCAAGCAAGAGTTTGGGTTTAATTTCAATTGGAATTCTGGGCTTTAATGGAGGCAAAGTTGCCAAGATTGTTGACCACTTAGTCTTAGTAGAGACCGATATTGGAAAATATGGCCCCGTTGAGGACATACATTTGGGGATTTGTCACGCAATTTCTGCGGAAGTTGGAAAAGAACTTTCCACAAGAGCGGCGAAGTGAATTCATGAGAATTCTGATAACTGGGAACCAAGGTTATATAGGGACCCATGTCTCGAATTACTTAGCTTCTAAAAATTATTTTGTGAGCGGATTAGATTGTGGCTTTTACAAAGACTGCAATCTAGTACCTATTGTCGAGGAAGTACCCACAATTCAAAGAGATATTCGGGACGTAGAACTCTCAGATTTCCAAGGTTTTGATACAGTTGTCCATCTTGCTGCGCTTTCTAATGATCCAATTGGCGAATTAGACAAAGAATTAACTTTAGATATTAATTACAAGGCTGCTGTGCGAGTTGCTGAACTTTCTAAAGCTGCGGGGGTTAGCAAGTTTATCTTTATCTCTACGCAGAGCATTTATGGAATTTCTACATCCAGTGATGATTTAGACGAGGACAGTTCAATTAAGAATCCACAAACTATCTATGCAATTAGCAAATGGAAAGCCGAGCAAGAAATTTTAGCAATGGGCGATTCAACTTTTACCCCCGCGGCTCTCAGGCCATCGACCGTATTTGGCTGGGGAGCTCGTTTGCGATCTGACATAGTTTTCAATAACTTGTTATTAACGGGCCTCGAAAAAAATCGTATAGATGTCCATTCGGATGGGACGCCTTGGAGACCTGTAGTGCACATACACGATATAGCCTTAGCTATTGAAAACTGCATAAACTCAATTTCCGAAAAAATAAAATGCAAAGCATTTAATGTAGGCGTAATGAATGGGAATTACACTGTAAGAGAGCTCGCTGAAGCTGCCCAAATTTGCCTAGACGGCTTACCTATTGCATTCAAGACCGAAAACATTGTAGATCCACGAAGCTATAAAGTGTCTTTTAATAGGGCGTTGAAAGAATTAGGATTTCAAGCACAAATAACTCTTGTAGAAGGTGGAGCTGAGATAGTCCGTGAGGCCAAGATGCTACTGGCAAAAAATTTGGAACTTTTGGATCGGAAAACAAATAGACTTCTGCAAATAAAATATCTAAATGAAAAGGGATTAGTGGATGATTCACTTAGATTTAGATGAAGATTGTTTCGAAATAAAGCAATGCCGGATATGTCATTCGTTCGAGCTCCAAATAATTTTGGATTTAGGATTGCAACCCTTGGCTAACGCCTTACGAGAGACGGATGATAAATCGAAGGAAAAGAAATTCCCTCTTGTGCTTATTAGATGCAACAAATGTACTTCAATTCAGCTTTCGGTAAATGTGAATCCTAAGCTTATGTTTCAAGATTATCTCTGGGTGACTGGTACTACAAATACCGCAAGGGAACATTGTGCAAGAATTGCGAAGGCTATTTGCGAATTGACTAATCCGAATCCGGCAATTTTAGAAATTGGTAGTAATGATGGCACTTTATTGAAAGCCTTTAGGGAGATTTCAAAAGGAGATCTATACGGTGTCGATCCTGCTATGGAAATTTCAAATTCGATTCGTGCAACTGATATTAAAATAGTCACGGAATTCTTCACATCACATTTTGCAGAGGGTTTCAGGAGCGAATTTGGCAGCGTGGATGTTGTGGTAGCTAGAAATGTACTTTCACATGTACCAGATTTGCTCGATGTCATGCGTGGGATTGATTTCGTCTTAAACGAAAACGGAATATTCGTCGTCGAATTCCATGAAGCAGCCAAAATAATGAGTGAAATTCATTATGACTCGATTTATCATGAACACACTTTTTATCATTCTATTCGGAGCATGAGTGAAGCACAGAAGTCTGTGGGACTGATTCCATTTGACTTAATGAAGAGCCCAATTAGTGGTGGCTCCTACATTTTGATTTCGTCACGGGAAGTTCGGGAACCAAGTATCAGATTAATCAAAGCGATGGAGAATGAAGATTTACTTGGTGTTCAAAGTGAAAGCGCTTGGATGAAGTTTGCTGCAGAAGCCAAGATAAATTTGTCATCAATTCAAGATTTTCTTACTTCAGCATCAGGCAAGAAGATAAGGGCTTTTGGTGCCTCTGCCCGTAGTTCAACTTTAATGAACGCCATTGGACCACCAGCGCAGGCCCTAAATGAGATTGCTGATAATAACCCACTGAAATGGGGAAAACTTTCTCCTGGTCTCGCAAGACCAATTAATTCGCCCAAAGAAGTCATTGATGATTCCGTGGATATTGTCTTTATTTGCCCATTCAATTTTGAAGACGAAATTGTTTCATATTTACAAAATGAACTGGGATGGCACGGAGAAGTATTTTTACCACTCCCGGGCAAACCAAGAATTTACTCGATCTGAGTTGTGGAGTTAAGCATGATTCAAGGTAGAATAGAAGGATTAGAAATTCATAAAGGCAGCGCTTTCCTGGATACACGTGGTTCTTTTTCAAGGCTTTATGATTCAGATTGGTTTGCCAATCTGAAACAATCCCCAATGCAAGTTAATATCTCAAGAAATACCTATACACACACTCTTCGGGGTATGCACTTTCAACTCAGTGGTAAACCAGAGCACAAGGTTTTGACGCTACTCTCTGGAGATGTTTTTCTTGCAATAGTGGACTTAAGAATCGAGAGCAATACATACTTAGAAGTTGCTTATGAGATGTATTCAGCAAAGTCTGCTAATTCAATTTTCATACCTGCAGGATGTGCAACAGGGTGGCTCACTTTGTCCCCAAACACGGATATTCACTATGTGATGTATTCGAGGTTCGAGGATAATGCCTATAGTGGCCTAATGTATAACGACCCATTCTTTAAAATACCATGGCCAGACAATCCGAAGGTGATATCCGAACAAGATAAGAACTGGCCTTTATTCTCCATAGAAAGTTAAAAATTGCGGACTCTTATAACTGGTGCATCTGGATTTATTGGCAAGAGTTTAATGAGAATGCCACTTTTTGGTGAAATTCATATAGTATCTAGAAAGCCTTTTGTGCCGTTCGGTGATGGAATCATCGACCATGTTGGAAATTTAGAAGATATCAATTTTGTTAAGAGACTCGCCGAACTGAAATTTGACAGACTAATTCACTTAGCCTGGGTAGGTTTACCTGAGTTATCTCCTGAAAATAACAATCTTAATTTACGTATTTCGAAGGAATTCATAAAAATTATGGTGCAGTCAGGCGTTAGTGAAGTGAATTTAACTGGGTCATGTCTTGAATATGGCGAACTTGACGTGTCGGTGTCTGAAGATTCCATTGGTATAAATATTGGTCAATTCGGAGAATGTAAATTAGAATTGTTACAATTCATTCAAGAACTAAGAATTCCATACCGCTGGTTGAGAATCTTTTATGCATATGGTCCGAACCAGCATGCTAATTCACTACTTTCTGCCGCATTCGAAAAAGCGAAAATGCAAATACCTTTCTATCCTAAAGACCCAACGGCAGCAAGAGACTTTGTTTTCGTTGACGATGTTGCATCTGCATTCTTAATGCTCCTAAAAAAGGATAATGCCCATGGAATCTTTAATGTGGGCAGTGGAAAATCAACAGGTGTTACAGAAATTCTCTCGTTACTATATTCTCGATTAGATTCGATTCCATTTGATACTAAAGTATCCCGAAAGTCGCTGCATGCTGATTGGAGTAAAATTCAAGCAGCTTGTGGATGGGAGCCTAAGGTTGATTTACTTGAGGGAGTTAACAGATTTATAGATTGGCGTGAACGCCAATGATAATTACTAAGGCGGCAATTCTTGCAGGTGGTCGCGGGGAGCGAATGATCCCAATAACTAACCTAATACCAAAACCACTTATTCCAATCCAAGGGCGTCCAATTCTGGCCCATCAATTGGACCAATTGGAAAGACTGGGAATTAAGGAAGTCTATGTCTTGACTGGATATCTTTCAGAAGCGATTGAAAGATTTTGTAGTAATTTCTCGAGTTCACTCACAATTGAGTGCATTGCAAGCGATGTCGAATTCTCTCCGGCAGAAAGGTTGCTTGCGAGTAAGGAAATTTTAGGCGACGACTTTCTGCTAATATATTGTGATAATTATATTCTTTCTGATGAAGTGATTCACCGTGTGCTTGAGTCGGACTCAAATTTAACCTTCCTAGTTGAAAAGAGAATAAAGGGAAATATAACGATTTCTTCAAAAGGACAGGCTTTTTACAAAAGCGGTTTAAGAGATGAAGAAAGCATTTGGGTTGAGCTTGGAAACATAGTGATTCATTCACATAATTTTTTCACTATTTTAGAGAAGGAAAATGATCTTCCAAAAGCGTTAGAAGTATTTAGTAATACCTATTCATGTAAATATGTGGAACTAGTTGGAATTTTTTGGAGTATTTCTAACTTTGACAGATTTTTGAAGCTGCAGTCTAATCGAAAAATTCTAATATTAGATAGGGACGGAATTTTAGTTGCTAAGATGCCAAAACGCGAGTACGTGACAAGTTTCTCCGAATATCGACCATTAATTGAAAATTGGGAAGGATTGCGAGAGCTAAGTCTTTCAGGGTTTGATTTCATTGTTGCAACAAATCAACCGGGAGTCGCTTTAGGAACGGTTGGTGCCCAATTCTTGCATTCATTACATCAAAAGATGGTTTCAGACTTACTAGAATTTGGAATAAATGTTTTAGCAGTATATGTTTGCCCACACCACTGGGATGCTTATTGCAATTGCAGAAAACCCAATCCCGGGATGCTACTTTCTGCTCTATCAGATTTTCAACTTAAAGCTAACGAAACTCTATACATTGGAGATGATGATCGGGATTTGAAAGCAGCTGAGGCCGCTGGTATGCAAGGGATTTTAATTGGACTAGAGCACACGCATCCTATTGTTTTTCCAAGTGTTTCTACCGCCTTTAAGACAATAACGAGCCTTCTGTTACCAGTAGAGTAGGTCTGTGGATTTCCAAAGTGTATTAAGCCTTGCCCCTTTACGAGTCAGTTTTTTGGGTGGCGGATCTGACATTCCAAATTTCTACGAGAAACACACTGGAGCGGTTGTTTCAGCCGCAATCAACAAATACGTTTATGTCCACATTAAGCGACACGACCCTTTATTTCAGGAGAGGTACAGAATTTCATATTCTGAAATTGAACATACGCAGAATAGAGCTGAAATCAAGAATTCAATTGTTCGATCGTGTCTAGAATTATTGGAGATAGACGATCCACTACAAATTTCAACCTCTGCTGATTTACCGGCAAATTCTGGACTAGGTTCATCCAGCAGTTTTGCTGTCGCATTATTACTGGGGCTTCATGCGATACGTGGAGAAGAAGTAAGCCCAGTGCAAGTGGCAGAGGAGGCAAGTAGGGTTGAGATTGAAATACTGAAGTCACCAATTGGAAAACAAGATCAATATGCAGCGGCGTTCGGTGGTTTAAACTATTTCGAATTTAAGCCAAATGGAACAGTGAAAATCGAACCAATTTATCTCTCGAATATTGATACCGGAAGACTTCTAGAGCGGTCAATTCTTATTTGGACGGGACAAACAAGAAAAGCTGACTCAATTTTAAGCGATCAAGCATTGAGGGCAAGTAAAAATCTGAATCAACTAATTGCAATAACAGAATTGGCAGCAATATTTAAGAATGAGTTGTTGAAGCCAAATTTAAATTGGTCTGAATTAGGCAGTCTGATTTCCCAAGGCTGGACTCTAAAAAAATCTTTTAGCACAAAAATCACAACCCCTGAGGTACAGGAAATCACATCAAAATTGGATGAAATTAATTGTTATGGTTATAAACTACTGGGCGCAGGTGGAGGTGGGTTTATTTTTTCTTTGATGGAAGAATCAAATATTTCGACATTGGAAGATCTAGCGGGATGGCGCACTTTCAGGCCAGAACTCGATCAACTTGGCGCAAGAATAGTTTCTTTAAAATGAGTAGTAATTTGAAAGATCATTCAAAGGCGACCCTAGTTGTCACGGGTTCTGCTGGCTTTGTTGGTGAGAAACTGGTGATTGAAGCCGAAAAACAAGGGTTTACGGTTATAGGCGTGGACACACGTAAGTCCCAGGAATTAACTTGCCATCAAATTGTTTTGGATCTCATTAATGGAGATTTCTATCAGATGATTCCCAAAGGATCGACGGTAATTCACTTGGCTTCTCTTTCAACAGATTCTGCGTGCCGTGAAAATCCACAACTTGCAGTAGACTCAAATCTTAAGGGCACCATGTCAGTCCTAGAGAATTCAAAAAGAGCTGAGGCAAGCCATTTAATTTTTGCGTCTTCAGAATGGGTTTATCCTGAAAAATCCGAATTTACCGAACAGAGAGAAACAGATTCACTTGAGTTATCAGATTTAAATTCACTATATGCAATTACCAAATTGGTCGGGGAATCTTTGATTAGAACGTCAGCACATATTCCTTACACATTACTTAGATTTGGAATTGTTTATGGGCCAAGGAGTAAACCTGGATCTTCAGTAGAAAGTCTAGCCCTTAAAGTTTTCAATGATGAAGAGATAAGTGTTGGTTCCAAGGAGACTGCCCGCAGATTTATATATGTTGATGATTTAGTTGAGGGAATACTAAATGCAGTTAAACTAGGTAAATCTATATCAGAGACTAATCCAATAAATTTAGCGGGCTCTGAGTTAAAAACTCTTGCAGAAATCGTAGATATTTCTAATAAACTTTTGCACAAATCTGCCCTAATTATTGATGGTGGTAAACCAGCCAGCATTCGTAATCCACTAATAGATAGAGCTCAAAAATTACTCGACTGGGAGCCCAGAACTGAATTTTCGGTTGGAATCCAAAAATGTATCAAAGCAATGACAACCGAACTAATGTCGGAAGGATAACTTAAATATGAGTACTAATTGGGATGAGGGATTTGAGTTATGGCGAAGAAGTTTTTTAAAAAAACAGGGAGACGATGAGGATTTCAGGGGGTTATCAAAGCAATGGATGCAGAGCTCTGTAAACCATAAGTATAGTTATCAATTCGATTGGCTTGGAGTGCCGATAATACAAATGCCCAGCGACTTATTGATTTTTCAAGATCTCATCTGGAAAACAAAACCTGACCTAATCATAGAGACTGGTGTGGCGCGTGGTGGATCCCTAATTTTTTGGGCTTCAATGCAGAAACTCTGCGGGGTTGAAGGCAAAGTTCTTGGAATTGATATCGATATTAGGCAACATGCAAGAGCTGCAATTTATGGGTCAAGCTTCAAAGACCAAATTGAATTGATTGAAGGCGGATCAACAGAACAATTCGTGGTTGATCAAGTCTTGGAGTTTTCAAAGAGATTCGAGAATATAATGGTTGTTTTAGACTCAAATCACACACATGAGCATGTGCTTAAGGAATTGAATCTATATGCAAATCTAGTTTCGAAAGACTCCATTTTGCTAGTCCTTGATACAGCAATTGATGAACTTGAACCAGATCCTGAACGGAGTTGGGGCCCAGGTGCAAGTCCAATGTCAGCAGTTTTAGAGTACATGAACGGTAATGAATCACAATTTAAAAATCTGAGCGATATTGAGAATAGATCTATGTTATCTGTGGCACCAAAAGGAATTTGGCTGAAGATGTAATTGATTTCGAATACATTCTAAAAGCTAGATTCTTAAAACTTACTAGTGCTCCTAAATAATTCCAGTGGTGGAGCCAAATTTAAGTGAATGTGCGTGGCAAGAAGTCGCATTTAGACTTTGGGTGATAACGAGGTCCTTTCCTTTTAAGGACTTATTGATTTAAACTTGCCACAACATCAACCAAATTTAAATGCAGATGGTATTCTCTTCGAGTGAATCGACTCCGAGTTAAATGTGCCGGTGGTTCAATTGCCCAGTTATTGGCCCTAGCAGCAGCGATAAAAATCAGCTACCTCAAACAAAGAGATTTTGAGTTAGAGTATTTTCCTAGCAGCACTGGAACCTATTGGCCCTTTGCAATTACAAGTCTTCTTAAAAAAGGCGAATACAATGTCGAGACTTATGAAAAGTCACTTTCTTTTGCTGAAGATTGTGGATGGGAAATCGGCAAACCGATCCCCGACTCAATGGTATTCAAGCGTGGTCTTAGTTATGAAAATTTGCTAGAGATATTGAGAGCTTCAAAAGTAGAGCGGCCCCTTCGTAGACTAAGGGGCGAGTATGTCATTGGCGCTGATTATGAACGTTTGATTCGGACACCTAGAAGCGTTCGTTCTATAACGGGTGGTTATCCACCCTTCATAGATGAAAAAGTGTTTCAGTCTTTGAAAGAGCGTTTCAACAACAGTAACTTGGCCTCACCATTCTCTAAAGAATTGGCTATAACTCAACCTTATGGGGTTATTCACTACCGACTGGGCGACCAAAGGATGTCTGGAAGTATAAGAAAACCCGGATTAGGTACGCCACTTGATCCGAAAACCTTCGCAAAGATTATTAGAGAAAATATCAATTCGGATTTTCCTTTGTACGTGTGCAGCGATGAACCGACTCTTGCAAAATCTCTATTAGAGTCACAAGGTATTCATGTGAAATCTCTTCCAAAAGAAAACACTGGAAGGGGCATTTGGGGAGAGCTTCAATTTATGGCACAGGCTGAAATATTCATAGGGTCGTGGAGTCAAGTTTCTCAATTTGCGTCGCTGCTGGTGTCACATAAAGGTGGTCAAGTGTGGTATCCAAATTCACCTGTTGAAGGAGGGTCACCTAGTTGGGAAATACCTGGTGTTCGGATGTTTGAACCAGATTTCTTGAATACAAATGATGATTTTTTTAAGTCAAATTACGGTTTTGGTGATGATACACATATTGCGTATGGAAAGAAGTAGGGAGAGCAAGATAAGTTATGTTATGCCCAGTCATCAAGCCGTGGCGGCGGTACGCAGAAGCCATAAAGGTAAGAAATCTACTATTTCATATTGAAAGGTTAAATTAATGAAAATTTTGGTCGCAGGTGCCGGAGGTTTTATCGGTGGACACCTTGTTGGGAAACTTCTCAAAGACGGACACGAAGTAAGAGCTGTAGATATAAAGGAAACAGATATTTGGTTCCAAAAGCACCAAGGCGCAGAAAATTTGTCACATGATTTGAATGATTTTAGGACCGCAGAAATTGCTGTTACCGGGGTTGACCATGTTTATAACCTTGCTTGCAATATGGGAGGAATGGGATTCATTTCAAACCATAAAGCTGCTTGCATGATGTCAGTTTTGATTAACACAAATTTACTTTTGGCGAGTAAAAATTCTCAAGTTTCTCGTTATTTTTTTGCATCATCGGCATGCGTTTACCCAGATTACAGACAAATGGATTCTGATATACCTGGCCTGAGAGAAGAAGATGCCTACCCTGCGATGCCTGAAGACGGCTATGGATGGGAAAAATTGTTTTCTGAGCGCTTGTGTAGACACTACAGAGAAGATTTTGGGTTAGAAACAAGAATTGCCAGGTTCCATAATGTCTATGGGCCGGAAGGCACATTCGATGGAGGCCGTGAAAAAGCACCAGCAGCTATTTGTCGGAAGGTATCAAATGCAATACGGAATAATGAGACCGAAATTAACATATGGGGAGATGGTAATCAAACAAGAAGTTTTATGTATATTGAGGATTGCCTAAATGGTATTGAAAAGATTATGCATGGAGATTTTCATGATCCGATTAATTTAGGATCATCGGAATCAGTAACTATCAATCAACTATTAGAAATTGTCTCTAAAATTGCAAATGAGAAATTTACAAGGAAGCATGATTTAACAGCGCCTCAAGGAGTTCGTGGTAGAAATAGTGATAATACATTGATAAAGAAGGTGTTCGGCTGGGAACCTTCAATTTCACTCGAAAAAGGCTTAAAGGAAACTTTCGACTGGATCAATCTTCAGATAGACTCAGGAAACTCGTATAAGTACTCAAGATTCTAAGTGCCGTTGAACTAAATTCTACTTCTAAAGGGTCTAATCCTAGAAGATTGCCGAAAATTCATTATAATCTGGAAATGCAAAGTAGTGCAGAAGCCGTTCTCGATTTGCGACTTCTCGTTTTGGACACCTGGCTAGAATCACAAGAAGGACACGTGCCGAGCTCCTATTCAATACTTGATATTTTGTATGTACTTTACTTGGATCGAATTTGGTCACCAGAGAAACCCAATAATTCAGACGAATTTATCTTATCTAAAGGCCATGCTTCACTGGGACTTTACGCAGTATTAAGCAAGTTTGGTTTCTTTCCACCAGAAAAGCTAAAAGATTTTAGTAAGTTCAACAGTTTTCTTGGAGGGCATCCAGATAGAAATAAGTGTCCAGGAGTTTTTGCTTCTACAGGTTCTTTAGGGCATGGTCTACCAATTGCAGTTGGTCATTGCATGGCTAATGCAATCTTAGGGAAGTCTAGTAGAACATACGTCTTACTTGGCGATGGTGAGTTAAATGAAGGAACAAACTGGGAAAGCTTGATGATTGCAAATCAATTTAATGTAAATAATTTAACAATCATAATTGACCTAAATCACTCAACAACTAATGCGGTTACAGTAACTAATCTAGAAAATAAGTTAGAGGCATTTGGTTTAAAGACAACTCAGGTAGATGGACACTCACATTTAGCGTTATCACAAGCGCTAAATGAAACCCCAAAAACTGCAAATGCAATTATTGCGCATACTGTAAAAGGCAAAGGGATTAGGGATATTGAGGATAATCCTGCTTGGCATCATTCCGCATTATCTCAAAGAGACTATGAAGAATTTCGTGCTCAACTAAAATGAGAAAGGCCTTTGTTGAGGTTGCATCCAAGATAATCTCTGAGGATTCAAGAACAATACTCTTATTAGGTGACATCGGCGTCTATGGATTTCGTAATTTGGCGTTATCATACCCAAAACGGGTTTTAAACATGGGAATCGCCGAACAGTCCCTTATTGGAACCGCGGCAGGAATGTCCATGAGTGGGCTTATACCGATAGTTCATACGATTGCTCCTTTCTTAATAGAAAGACCACTCGAACAACTGAAAATCGATTTTGGATACCAGCAGAATGGAGGCAACTTTGTCTCAGTGGGCGCTTCATACGATTACTCAAAACTAGGATCAACTCATCATGCACCTGGAGATATTTTGACATTACTTGGAATCCCTGGCTTCCAAATAATGGTGCCAGGAACAGCGGCAGAGTTTTCGAACCTATTGTTAGCAAACTATGATAATGGGAAACCAAACTACTATAGGTTGACAGAAAAACCCAACAAAACGACAGTTGATTTACAACTTGGGAAAAGTAAATTAGTCAAGCAAGGCGATTTAGCTACTATATTGGTTATTGGACCACTACTGGATTTGGTTTTAGACACTTTCAAGAATATAGATGTTGAAGTTATCTATACAAATTCAGTTTGTCCATTCGATCAAGAAATTATTGCTAGGAATTGTAGAAGTTCTAAGATACTAATTGTTGAGCCTTTTTACGAGGGGACAGTGAGCCATCTTGTGCTGCAGGCATTAGAAAATCGTTCTGCGCAAATTCGAACTGTCGGAATAAAACGTGAATTCATCACAAACTACGGTGAGCATAAGGAAGTGTCTGAAGGAATTGGATTTACATCTGAGAATTTACGCAAGCAATTTGAAATATTGTGCAACTCATGAAGCAGTTAATACACAAGGCGACAGATATATACACGACGCAATTCTTTAAAGACAAAACAGTACTAATTACAGGCGCAAGTGGACTAGTAGGGTGTAATTTACTTCTATATTTTCGAGGACTAATTAAGGATTCCCAATCCCCAAAACAAGTTTTTGCGCTCTCAAAAACCGGTATTTACTCTGGTAATGATAAGTCTCCGAGTTTGGTGAAATACATCAGTGGAAACTTATTAGATTCAGATTTCTTGCGCCAGTTACCAGAAGCTGACATCATTATCCACTGTGCAGGGTATGCGCAACCTTCCCTATTTCTAGCGAATCCCTTAGAGTGTATTTCTCTCAACACGAATGTTTTGATTCAGTTACTTCCAAAATTAAAAACAAATGGCGTGTTGGTCAATTTGAGCTCTTCGGAGATTTACAGCGGGAATACAAATTACCCCCAAAACGAAGGAGAGATAGGTTCAACCAGTCCGAATCATCCGCGAGCAGCTTATATTGAGTCTAAACGTTGCGGAGAAGCAATAGTCAATGCGTTCAGACAGGTAAACCAATGTAGAGCCATGAACTTACGACTTTCTCTGGCCTACGGGCCTGGAACAAAATCAGGTGACAAGAGGGTCTTGAGTCAATTTATTGAGAAATCATTAACTGAGAAAAAAATAGTTTTACGAGATCAAGGTAGTGCAATTCGTACATACCTATACATTGATGACGCAATTGAACAAATAGTTGGTGCAATCTTGTGGGGGGATGAACCTGTTTACAATATTGCAGGGATAGAGCAAATTTCAATTCTAGAATTAGCGCGCACAGTTGCGATGCTAACCGATTCCATGGTCGAAGTACCTGACGAGATAGAATCAAACAGACAAGCAGCCCCAGATGTTGTTTGGTGTGACGCCAACAAAGTGAATACTCTGATTGGGAAAAAAGACTTTATTTCAATTGAAATTGGCGTGGCAAATACAATAAATTGGGCTAAAAGGGCGATTCTGTAATTACGAGCTTTCTCTTATGTATTGGTGTATTTCCTGGGCGATTGATGTGAAAACTTTTTCATCTGACCATTTTTCATAAAAATCGGGTGCTGATATAAAACTGAATATAGCTGAGAGCCGCTTTTGAATTTCCACATCTTCATATCCTCTAATTTCCGTTAGGTTAGAACAAAAGTCTTCTTTCATTCTTAAGTAAAGTTCATCCGGGATCCCATATTGTGCAAGATCGGGACCTAAATAAATCGGGATGTTTCCAGAGAAAAATGCATCAAAAAGCTTTTCAGTAATGCAAGTTGAGTCGTTTTCAATAACAAGTGAGAATTGCGTGTTTCTTGTAATTGCAAATTTATCTTCGACAATTCCATGACAATTCGGGTACTTATGAAACACGCTTCCATAAATACTCTTCAAGCTGGGCAAATAGCCGGATCTAAGAGAAAAAATCAAGACTCTTGTTCGGTGAGAAATTTGTGAAAGAGCTGACGCACTCCACAATTGTCCAAATACTTCGATCTCATCGCCATGCATTTTTACTATTTTTCTCCGTACAGAGTAATTTTGTCGTTTTGAGGGAGATACTTTATTGGACGCGAAAAGTGTTAAGAAATATTTTCGTTTATGCCAATGCTCTAAAGTAAAGATTTCAGCGAATCCTGGAGACGAAAGTACATTTCTTATCGATTGATCTGAAAAAGATAATGAATTTGGATTAGCGGAAATTACATAAGGAGTATTCAATAGAACCTCACGCTGTTGAATCTCGGCAACAGCCCCTGGGCTTAGGATTAATCCATACTTATTCTCAATTGCCCTTTGATATTGAATTGGATGAACGGCTTGTGGTTCTCGCCTGACTAGTATTGCATTCTTTGGAATTCCACCTGATCGAATGAACTTAGAGTAAGCCTTACGATCGTGATTGATTGAAATAAAGAATTCTGAATTTGGATTGCCACTCATTAGAAAGCCAAAACTAGTTAAAGCCCTGAATAGATTAAATGCGACACCTGGTTTGAGGCTTGTTGGTAAAATCTGCTTTGCAGTTCCACTAACAAAAATCGAAGTAGGTTTTTGCACTTAGAAAGTCCACCTATCAAGAATTCTTGGCAATTCTCGATCTTCAAAAAGCTTGCAGTCATGAATTAAATAGTTTGGGTTAATCAAAAACTTTCTCACAAAGAAAATTGCCACTTTTCTTGTATACCTAGAAAAGCGCACCAAAATAGTGAGGATTACTCTCACAAAGCCTTCCAAGAGTATTCTCCAGAGTATGAAAATATATAATGCTATTTTCTCAAATTTATCTAATTCAGATTTAGAAACAATTTTTAGATAGGAAAATTGACGAGAAAAGTAATATTGAATCTTTGCTTTGAGTGTATATTTAGAATCTAATAAGTTATCGTAACTATTCATTTGTGTTAGACTATTTATATAGTAAAATTCAAAAGTGTCGCTGCTGACAAATTCTCCACATAATGATAACTCAAGTGCCCAAGGAAATTCAGCACCAAAAGTAGGTTTAATGTCACTAATTTGGCGAGCTTTATTAGTTCGATAAAGTCCATAAAAACTTGGAGACGGGTATCTTAAGTAAACTTGCTTAAATCTCTTTGTACGATTACGGATATTCTTGAAAGTTTTCATAGTGATTCTAAACGTGATGTCATAAATGGAATCCACACATACATTTATTCCTGTATTACACAATACCGCAGATGGATTCAATAACATTAATTTCATACACGATTGAATATAGTTTGGGTCATGGAAGTCATCGTGAGCTGCCCACATGAAGAAATCGCCAGAGACTGATTTTAGTGTTTTATTCAAATTTGCTGCCCCTCCGATGTTTGTATCATTTCTCGAATAGTGGAAATTGGGGTGAAGTTTTACAAAATCAAGACAAATTTCCCTTGTTCGATCTGTAGAACAATTGTCTATGATCATGACTTCAAAAGGCTGATAGACCTGATTGAGTAAACCTTCGAGACATCTTAAGAGCGAATTTTCCCCATTAAATACAGGGATACCGACAGAAACCTTAGGATTCATGTTCGCCTCATACGATATATCCTAACAATTTATGTTATGAATTGAATCATATAGTAGATTTAGGTCGGAAACATTTCATTCGAAAGTTCAAATCTTGAGTAAGGAATTGTGACATCAATTGCCTCTCACGAAAGGCGTCCAGCATTATGGATAGATTGTTACTAAACTCAATCAAGCGTGCTTTCTCAGTTATTCCGTCACGGGATAAAAGAGTCGTTTTTTTTATTTGTGGCTTTCAGTTCTTTTTAGCTGTGTTTGATCTAATTGGCGTGTTTTTAATTGGTAGTCTTTCTTTTATTCTTATTAGTGGATCAAATCCGCAAGGCGCACTTAAATCGGTTAATTTCATTTCTGGGCAGCTTACTCAATATGGATTAACTAACTCGGAAATCGTATTAGCTCTTGGATTGTGTGCTTCGCTAGTTTTTACCATTAAGACAATTCTATCTATTTATACAACTCGAAGGGTTTTGCACTTTTTGAACAATATTGGATCTCGGCTCTCTATTTCAACCATGCAGAAGACTTTACAAAAACCATATTTAGAAATCAACAAAATGAGTGTCCAAGAAATTATCTTCAACACAACTCGTGGAATAGAACTTTTAGTTTCGAATGTCTTAGCGCCAGCGATAATACTAATCTCTGATCTTGCGACGGTGATTTTGCTCGTTATAGGTTTAATCTTAATAAATACCTTTGCGGCTTTTTCAAGTTTCTTCTTCTTCGGGGGAGTTGCTTTCTTACTCTTTAAATCAACACATTCAAAGATAAATTCACTAGGATCTTTAAATACCAAGTTAACAATAGAATCTAACGATCTTGTAAATGAGATTTTTTCAAATTATAAAGAAAATCTAGTTGCGAATCGATTTCCAAGTTATATAAATTCACTTGGAAAGTTGCGCAAAACGTTAGCTAATGTCCTTTCTGAGGTTAGTTTTGTCCAGTATTTAGCAAAGTATATCTTTGAATTAACACTTGCTATCCTATTAAGTCTGCTCGTAATTTCGCAATACCTATTCAGTTCAAAGCCCTATGTCCTTCCCATCATTGCGATTTTTCTTGCGTCTGCAATGCGCCTAGCACCTTCAATTCTGCGAGTTCAGCAAGGTTTGACTCAGATTCACGGTAGTTTTGCTATGGCAGAAACTGCAGTGAAATACATAGAGACACTGCCAATAACAACAGAGGATATTTCGCATTTTCCAATCGAGAAATCATCAATTAGAGAAGCGTTGAGACTAGAATTTCGCAAAGTTAACTTTCAGTACCCGGATGCGCACCATGTAATTCTTAGTAAAATTGATTTTTCGGTGGAACCGGGTAGTAGGTTAGCAATTGTTGGGCCATCTGGTTCAGGTAAAAGTACACTTATGGACTTGATGTTGGGAATTTTGAAACCAAATAGTGGGAATATCTATGTGAATGGTATATCCCCAAAAGAGTTTCAGTCCCAACATAAAGGTAGTATTGGCTACGTTCCTCAAGACATTGTCCTAGCAAGTAAATCAATTATGGAAAATATATGTCTAGGAAATGATGTTAATTCGGAGATCCTTGAGAGATTTAACGAGGTAATTGAGATTGTAGGTTTATCAAACCTCATAGATCAATTTCCAAACGGTAGTGGGACAGTATTGGACTCAAGACTAACAAATCTTAGTGGGGGACAAAAGCAGAAAATAGGCTTGGCGCGGGCGTTGTTTTGCAACCCTAAATTGATAATTCTTGATGAAGCTACCAGCGCCCTTGATTCTAATTCTGAAGGTGAAATTGCAGATGTTTTGAATAAATTGAAAGGAGATGTGACTGTAGTTTTAGTCACTCATAGTATTAAATCCGTTTTGGGAGCCGATTCTGTAATATACCTCGAGAGTGGAGAAATTAGATCGCATGGAACCATAGATCATGTTAGAAGTGAAGTTTTGGAGTTTAACTCGCAATTTTGAAATTGAATAAGGACTTAAAAACGGTATTCAGTTAATACAGCGTCAGCGTCAACCATTATTCTTGCTAATTCAGGTGCTAATACTCTTGGTTTCCAGCCTATTAAACTTGCCGCTAGCGAAGAGTCTCCTTGCAATGATTCAACCTCAAGTGGTCTCATAAATTTGTCCGAACTAATTACATATTTTTCCCAATCAAGATTAACGTGTGAAAAGGCGAAATTACAAAAATCAGCAACCGAATATTGCGTACCAGTCGCAATTACTAGGTCAACAGGTTCGTTCAACTGAAGTATACGCCACATAGCATCTGTGTACTCGGGGGCATAACCCCAATCTCTTTTGGCATTTAGATTTCCAAGTTCTAGAGTGGTCCTCTCACCCCTCATAATTTCCGAAACTGCTGTACTTATTTTTCTCGTGACAAAAGTTCTACTTCGCCGAGGTGATTCATGATTGAATAGAATTCCTGTGGAAACAAATATTCCATAAGCGTCTCTATAGACACGAGCAATGTTATGAGCAAATAATTTAGCAACAGCATATGGGCTTTGAGGCAAAAATTTTGATGCCTCAGATTGAGGCGGCGGAGTAGACCCAAACAATTCACTTGTTGATGCTTGATAAATTCTCGAATCTAGTTTCAAAGTCTTCACAATTTCCAAAATTTTGAGTAACCCAATGCCTGCAGTTTCAGCCGAATATTCTGGTTGGTCAAAACTTTGCGCAACATGAGATAAAGCTGCAAGGTTATAGATTTCGTCCGGAACGATTTTTTCAAATAACCCAAGCAAATGCAATGAATCAAGCGTGTCAATATAATGCAAATGTATTTTTGGGTTTGGGTCTTCAATTCTGGTATAAAGATGTTCTATTCTGGCGGTATTAAAAGTACTTGATCTGCGAATTACGCCATGAACTTCGTAGCCCCTACTTAATAGTTGCTCACACAAATACGACCCATCCTGCCCAGTAATTCCTGTGATTACCGCAGTCTTTGCCATGAGAACCCTTCGATGCAGTCAATTAAATATTTGAGTGAATCCTAACCTATAACTACTCGGATACTTCAGCTCCACCTATAATAAATTTGTGAAAAAAGATGCTTCTGCGGTCATTTTTGGAGGCTCCGGTTTAGTAGGGAGCGGAATTAAGAATGCACTAGATTCTTCAATAGTTATTAAACATATTGCCGCACCTTCAAGTAGCCAAATAAATTTAATGGACCTACCTTCGGTATCAGCCTACTTAGAAGAATTGAAACCTGATCTGGTGATAATGGCTGCAGGGCAAGTTGGGGGGATTCTATTCAATTCTTTAAATCAACAAGAGCAGTTTAAATCTAATTTTTTAATGAATTTTAATGTAATTGAAGCAAGTTTGTTAGCGAAGGTGCCTAGTTTCTACTTGATCAGTTCATCATGCATTTATCCAGAGGCGGCACAATTTCCTATGACAGAAAAAGACATTTTTAACGGGCTACCACACTTAACAAATGAAGGCTACGCAATTGCTAAGTCTGCGGCAGTTAGACAAGTTTTACTTTACCGAAGAATATATGGATTAGATTGGAAAGTTCTGGTCCCAACTAATATTTACGGTACCAATGAAAAGTTTAAAGAAGGTGCACATGTAATACCGCAGTTGGTTTCAAAAATTGCTCAAGCAATAGAAAAAAACAGTGAAGCAATATTGATTTCGGGAGACGGCTCACCAATTCGTGAATTTTTGTTAAACTCAGAACTAGGAAATGCAGTTAAATATTTAATAGATCGAGATATTGATTTTGACCTTTTGAATATCTCTTCCGGAGAACCGATTACAATTCTTGAATTAGCAAATCTTATATGCAGGAAAATGAATTTTAGTGGTCAAGTCAAATTCGATTTAACAGCACCAAATGGCCACCCAAATAAAACTTTAGATATATCATTTCTTAAGGAAATTGGTTGGAAAAATTCACGTGATTTAAATGAGGGCATTGGGTGTTTGGTTGATGACTTTTTTTCAAGTAAAGAAGCAAGTGAAAAACTTTATGAGCACACCACAATAATGCAAGGGATAAAGAGATGAAAAAACTTGGCGAGTCAACTTGGTCAAAAATTGATTACGATACTGCAATTGATTGTTTGCTCAGCGATAGTCACACGATGGGTGAAAGAGTAAAGGCATTCGAAGCAAAGTTTGCTGATTTTGTTGGAAGCAAGTTTGCCGTGATGCTTAACTCCGGAAGCTCCGCAAACCTGGTAGCGGCCACAATTATTAAGGATAATGATGGTTTAGATTGGGAGAGACGAACTGTCATCGTTCCAGCGCTTTCCTGGAGTACTACATATTTTCCATGGATTCAAAATGGATACAAACTTAAATTTGTAGATATAGATAGCAATTCTTTTAATCTAGATCTATCCAAGCTTGCTACGAGCATTACACCTGATGTTGTTGGTATATGCATCCCACACATTCTCGGCGCAGACGCAGGCATAATTGAGATATGTAGGCTGGCACTTGAAAGAAATATCTGGGTCCATGAAGACACTTGCGAAAGTTTGGGTGCTAACGCATTTTTAGGGAACAAAAAATTGTTAGGTTCATACGGGAGAGTTGGCACGTATTCATTTTTCCGAAGCCACCATATCTCAACAATGGAGGGTGGAATGCTAGTCACTGACGATAAGGATTTATATCATCGTGCTATGGCCGTTAGAGCTCATGGGTGGTCAAGAAATATCCCTGCAAATAGTGTACTTGGTAACAATAATGCTGATGACTGGATGGACAAATTCACGTTTTATACCCAAGGGTATAATTTACGTCCTCTCGAGATAAGTGCTGCAATTGGTTTAACTCAATTAACTCAAATAGATAAATTCTTGGAATTCAGGCGTTCTAACGCGAGTCTACTTCAAGAAAGTATGATTAAGATTCCATGGTTAAAATTGCAAGCACAGACTTTACTTGGTAGCTGGATGGCCTTTGGTTTCGTCATTGAAGATGAATCAATTGAAAGAAATATGGTAGTCGGTCGTCTATCTGATTTCGGTTTTGAAACTCGACCTATTGTGACTGGAAACTTTCTGAGACAACCGGTTATTCATTCACTCACTTCAAACATTGAAGTCGAAGGCGACTATCCAAATGCTGATAAGATTCACTTTAGAGGATTTATGATTGGTAATCATGGTCGAGAATTAATCAGTGAAATTGATGAATTTATAGGGTGTTTATTGGAATTTAACTCAAAATAATATGGAATGCACAAATGAGTCTTGAATAGTTTCAGAGCTTGAGCATTACCTAATCAATTACATGAACCTTTCAATGAAAATTAGGAGTAACCCCACCAAGGATTTGTGTGAAATCTTTACGTGGCTTGGGCCGGGATCGAACCGGCGACCTAACGATTTTCAGTCGTTCGCTCGTACCAACTGAGCTACCAAGCCTAGCGAGGCTTCAATGTCATTGACCTAAAAGGGATCTGACGCCAAAACCTTTGCGACCCGGACGGGACTTGAACCCGCGACCTCCGCCGTGACAGGGCGGCGCGCTAACCAACTGCGCTACCGGGCCTTAAGTGCAACCAATAAACATAAGTGGCTCTTATGTCACCTTAAAGCCGTTACTACATTTCGTGCGTGCCCCCAACGGGATTCGAACCCGTGTTACCGCCGTGAAAGGGCGATGTCCTAGGCCCCTAGACGATGGGGACGCTTCAAGGCTTCGCAATCCTACCCGCCTTTACGGCGGCAACCAAACCGGATTAATTAAGGCTTAGTGAGGACTTGAGTATTGGCCGATTGCCCAGCGAACGATGACTGAAACAGAGACCTCACCTTCGGAGCTTTTCGCCTAGGGTAAAAAAACTATTTATTCATCAAACTGTTAACAACATTAACAACTTTAGAAGCCTCTTCGTGGGTTTGTCCTGGAAATAAAGGCAAAGATAGAGTTTTCATAGCAAAATCTTCAGCGTTCTTTAAAGAGTCAAAAACCTTTACACGAGAGCGGTACCATTCATTTTGGTGGATAGCATTTGGGTAATGTATTCCGAAACCGATTCGGCTAGCTTGAAATGTTGAAATCACATCGCTTCTATTGCTTACTTGCAATGAAAAAATGTGATAAACATGCGATCCATCGTTAGAGACTTCATTCAATAAAACTTCACTAAAGATGTTCGCACTGTAAAAACTGGCAATTTCCTGTCTTTGGCGAGTCCAATCATGTATGTGAGACAACTTGATGCTCAAGAACGCTGCTTGAATTGGTTCTAATCTGAAATTTCCACCCCACTCTGTATGGTTGTATTTTTCCGATGCCCCCCAATCGCGCATAATTCTAATCTTTTTATTTATCTTGCTTGAATTTGTAATGACCGCTCCACCTTCACCAAGTGCGCCTAGATTTTTTCCAGGATAAAACGATAAAGTTGCTACATCGCAATATGAGCTTTGAGATATTTCTCTATAAGTACCTAAATGTGACTGGGCAGCATCGATAATAAATTTCAAATTATTTCTATTGCAAATTTCATGAAGCTCACCCAAGTGATCAACTCTTCCGTGCAAGCTTACGAATACAATTGCTTTGGTACGAGAAGTAATTGCAGATTGAATTCTATTCAGATCAATCAAGCCACTTTCAGTAGTGATATCAACTAAGACCGGTGTTGCCCCTACTTGCAGTATTGAAAAACAGGTAGCTACAAATGTAAGAGCAGTGGTTATTACTTCGTCACCTTCACCAATTTCACAAGCTCTAAGTGCTAGTTCTAGAGCCGAAGTGCCGCTATTTACGCCAATCGCATAGGAGGCATTCTCAATTTTTGCAAGTGACTTTTCGAACTCTTCAACCTCACTACCCAGCACAAAAGAAGAGCCCAGAACAATCTTTTCTAGGCAGTCCTTAAATTCTGTCATTAGAGGTGCATGAATTCGAAGTAAATCATTGAAAGGAACTTCAGGTTTATTAAAGGACATCTTGAGTAGCCCCCTTGTTTATTACAGAATTCTGTAGAGATTCCAGTATCTTCCAAGTTGTTACAGCATTCTCCGATGTCGGTAGACCAATCAAAGGTTTTTTGCCTTGAATCACTTGCGCCAAACAAGAAATCTCCATAGCCAAAGATTCATACCTGTTAATTACAGGAATCTCACTCTCACCTAGATAATAACTTACATTTTGTGTGGCCTTTTCTGAATCCGTCAAACTTCCATAGTCTTTTTCAGTTCTCTTGAAATTTATTATCTGAAGTGGAATCTCTTGATTTAACTCCTCTATTAAAATAGCACTGCCATTTCCCATAATTGTTATCTGTCTAACTTTCTTGGGAGAATTCCAACCGACATGTATCGATGCCCTAAATCCATCGTCCCAAGTTAAAGTAAGAAAAGCAGAATGTATCTGAATAGAATTTGTGTTATCTGTTCTTAAGCAATTCACAGATACCGGAGGACTATTTTTCAAAGCCAAAAGTATAGAAAGATCATGGACTGCTAAATCAGCTAATACATCAACGTCGGCTTGAACTATTCCGAGAGAAGTTCGATAGGAAGTGTATTCTGTCATTTCGGAAATTATTGCTGAGCATTTAGAGTCATTCCTTACGTATTCAATTAATGGAGAGAAAACATAGGTTAGGTCGCAATAGATAGAAAGTGATTTCTCTTTTGCTATCTCATTAATAGAAATAGCCTCTTTAAGACTTGTTCCACAGGGCTTCATTATCAAAATTGTCCTAGTAATATCTGAAAAATATCGCACCAATGGTAAGTGAGTTGAAGGTTGAGTACAAATTATAACGAGATCAATACTATGATGTTTTTCAATTTGATCATGTGAAGAGACAACCACCGCTTGAAAGCTTTCCTCGGCCAGTTTTCTCCGGTTTGCTGACACATCGACGATATACGCTAATTCAAAATTTGAGTTGGATGAGATATTTCTGGCAAAGTTTGGGCCCCAATATCCAAATCCAACTAAAGCTACCTTAATCCTTTTCAAAATCTACCTTTCCAAAATCTTGGGGCGTATGTTTACAAGTATATTCTCAGAATCTCTAGGTAGCTGAATCAAGCGCCGACGCGTATACCTCTAAATAACTATCGGCCATTTTCCCGATTGATAGGTTATTTACAAGATAGTCATATTGAGCTTGTCGAACCAAGTCATATGCAATTCTATTCTGTATCAAATGAACTATCTGGTTTGCTAGAACTTCATTTGATCTACTCGAAAATATCCAATCCGACTCACCGCCACTATAATCAGGATCGATCTGGATACCAACAACCGGAACTCCAGATAGAACTGCTTCTAACCCAGCAATCCCACTAACATTCTTAACGCATAAGGTAACGTAAATATCAGCATCACTTAGAAATTTTTCTACCCCATTAATTAAACCCGCAAAATTTAGGTCGTTGCTCAAATTATTGCTCACCGCAAACTCCACCAATTTTCCTCTTTCAGGCCCGTCGCCTCCCACTTCGAAACAAAAACTTGTAGCGCTTTTCTTTTTCAATAGCAGAAAAAGTTTCAAAAATAAAATGGGATGTCGCTCTGGCACTAATCTAGAGATTGTAGCCACTTTGGATTTCCTATTCAGCGGCTTTGGCAGTCTCTGTACTTTCTCTGGAGTAATAAAAATTCCATTAGGAATGAAAAACACTCGAGAAGAAGAATTTTTATTGATGAATTTTTCCCACCAACTGCTCATTCCCATTAAAATAACTGAATCAAAAATAGCTGGCGAAAATCTCAATTGCAGTCGCTTCCAGGCTGGAATAAATACTCCTACGGAATGATCCGTAAATACAATTTTTGGAGCTTTTAACCTCTTATGAGCATTTAGAATCCTGAATATTACTCCAGCATAAAAACCTAGGGTCAAGTGACAGTGAATAACACTGAATTTTCTCAAGTTGGGTAAATTTTTATAGATGTAAGAAATCAGAGTTATGTAAGTTATATACTTAGGTTTTGGTGAATCTTGGAGAAAATGTAGTTTAATTTCTTGATTAATTCTAGATTGATTTAGGTCGATAGGTACAGGATACGCTAACAACATTTCAACTTCGTTCCCAAGAGAATTCAGCTGATTTACCAAGTCAACAGTGACTCTCTCGGCACCACCCTTAGATAAATGCGGAACTATATGGAGAACTTTCATCAAAGCGAGAATACCAGAATGATTCATTTGGGATTAATTACAGGCGCAATTTTGAACTTAGACCTGAGACCGGTTTTTAGGCTTGGATAGTGAGACAATTCAGGTGTGAACGACTCCCAGTTCCTATCTGACTGCGCAGACACATCCATATCTAGTGCTGTCGCAAAATTGAAAGCTGGGAAATTGGTGGCTTTTCCTACAGAGACCGTTTATGGACTTGGGGCTGATGCAAGTAATTCGAAGGCTGTGTCAAGGATTTATTCAGTAAAGGGGCGACCCAATAATCACCCATTGATCGTTCATATTGCATCCATGGAGCGCATTGGTGATTGGGCACGTGATGTGCCGGAGTATGCGATTGCACTTGCTCGATCTTTTTGGCCAGGGCCAATGACTTTGATTTTAAATCGAAGTGAATTAGCAGGTAATTTTATTACTGGTGGGCAGGACAACGTTGGAGTGCGAGTGCCTGATCATGTTGTGGCACTGGCGTTATTAGAGGCTTTTGAGAGGGCCGGAGGTAAAGGTGTGGCAGCACCTAGTGCAAATCGCTTTGGTCATGTCTCGCCAACCACTGCTGCCGCAGTTATCGAAGAGCTCGGGGATTACTTATCAAAAGATGATTTGGTTTTAGATGGTGGGGCGTGTGATGTTGGGGTTGAGTCAACGATCATTGATTGCACAGGTTCTACCCCCAGAGTGCTACGACCGGGTGCAATCAGTGTGGCGATGATCAAGGATTCCACCACGTTAGAGGTTTTAAGTAATAATGGCCAGGATGCGATTCGCGTGAGCGGATCGTTAGAAAGTCACTATGCGCCAGCTGCAAAAGTTTACCTCTCTGAAAATGCAAAACCTGGTCAAGGATTTATTGCAAATGCCGACGTACCAACTCCGAAAGGCGCTGTTCGCCTTGCTTCACCAAGTAACGATGACGAGTTTGCTCAGGTACTTTATACAGCACTTCGCAAAGCGGATAATTTAGGATTGGCTGAAGTTGTGGTTCTTCAGCCAATTGGAGAGGGGATTGCAGTGGCTATTCGCGATCGCTTGGCTAGATCTGTCAATGCACGCTGAAGCATCATGGGTAATTGGTAGATGAAACTCCGGTATCATTGGCTTGCTAAAATATATGAGTTACTACAAATGTCTAAATATTGTGTTTTGTGTTGGGGCCTATAGCTCAGTCGGTAGAGCAACGGACTTTTAATCCGTGGGTCGACGGTTCGAGCCCGTCTGGGCCCACATAATTCCTTAAATGGAATACGCTTGAAGTATGACCCAGGAGGAGGATTAGTTAATTTATCAAAATATGGATTGAGGTTTAATGTCATGCACAATGAATGAGCAGATTGATAGCTACTTATAGAGCATGTTGGATGCCTTTGACGAATCCATTATTGGAATCCCTTTTGTATAGCCAAATTTTTGAAGGTAGCTATCCACCTCAACTTTTCTCTCATCGCTTAGGATTTCAACAATTATTTGTGGGAAGTTATTTATAAGTAAATCAGTTGCGCCTTTCAAAACTTCTAATTCAAAGCCCTCGACATCGATTTTGAGAACTACTTCCTCCTTCTTACTTGCAACAATTAATGAATCAAGTCGCACCATTTGGACATTTCCTTGGGTTTCCCATTCACTTAAATTCTCAGTTTCTAGCATTTTAGAAATTTGTGTCCCACTTGATAATGGGCGACCATAGGGAAATTTAAGCGAAACCGACTCTTCAACCTCTCCAACAGCAATTTGTAACGTACAAATTTCTGGCACTAGAAAATTTAGAGCCACATTTCTTTCCAACTGCTTGTATGTTCTTGGGTTAGGCTCGATGGCAATTACTTTTTTGCAGCCAACCCTTGCTGCCAAAATAGAATAAACCCCCAAATAGGCTCCCACATCGATTGCAAAATCAGCATGCTTACAAAGTTCCAACCAAACACCTAGAGACGCATGCTCCCAATTCGCCATTTCATTTTTTTCAAGATCTAAATAATGATCGTCTCGTGGTCCAGATTCAACAATTAGATCAGCTCCTAGAATTGATATTTCATAAACCTTGACGGAATCAAATGAACTTATTAACTTTGCCAACCAGGACGGTCGAAAAAACTTTATTAATCTTTGAAGCAAATGTAGCGGCAAAATTAGAATAACTACTTTTGATGCAGCCTCTAACCACGAGAAAAATACTTTAGTAAAGTAAAATGACTTTTTCGAGCCTCTATTCAAATTACACCCTCAGCTAAAAGTTGGTGGGCGATTTTTGCCCAGGAGAAATGACCTATGACAAAACTATAACCGCTATCAATTTGTTCTTGACGATTCATCTTGGACTTCAACGACTTCACCAAAATATTTGGAAGTTCCATCGCATTTCCCTGCAAAAAATTAGCGCATTGCTCTAAATCCCGAGGTCCACTTAATGGTGTAGAAACCACAAACATTCCAAGCGCGAGTCCTTCAAGAGTGACTGTAGTGAGACCTTCTGGCTGTGAATAGACTTGGATAAGTACATCAGCTTTCAACATTTCAGACAGGACTTCAGTATGTGGAAGCTCACCTTTCCAAACGATGTCTACGCCATATTTTCCAGACATCTGGAGGGGATCTAAATTTCCTGACCCGACAACTGTCAAATAAAAAAAGTCTAAATCTCCCTTTTCTCTTAAAATTTCATTCGCATCTGCGACTATTTTGATGCTTTCTAAAAGGCCTTTGCCTAGAACCAATCTACCCACAAACAAAATTGATTTTCCAATTTTTCGGTTTGAATGGGCTTGTCGATTGGTAAACTGCTTTGGATCCACAGCATTAGAGAGAATGCGAAAATCTCGTTTCACTTTGTTAGAAATCCATTGTGCAGAGTAGTAGCTTTGTGCGAAAAATTCATTACAAAATCTTCCCATTACAAACATACCAACTCGCTCGTATACAAGTGAAATAAAGGATGAAAGAAGAGTACTCATCGGCACAAAATCACAACCATGATTCATCCAGACTCTTCGTTTTACTTTTCTGAAATAGAATGCCAATATCCAATTATTAATAAACAGGTGAGATTGGAAAAAGACCAAATCAAAGTCTTTGGGAAATCCTTTAAGGCATTGCCAGTATTTGAAACTTAATAGATTAGGTATTGGTAAGCGTCTGGCAATTGTTGTGGAAGGTACATAGCAAAATTTGTAAGGTGGCATACCTCCGAATTGACTTACACTCGCTGATTTATGGGGCCAAGGAGCGCTAACCACCATAACGTCATGACCAAGGTTTGAGCATAGTTCTGTGGCTAACCCATCAGTATGTCGCTCGATACCGCCTATTTTTTTAGGAGGATAATTTGTGATGATCAAAATTTTCAATTTTGAGTAAACTCTTTTTTCCAAGTAGATTTAAAAAATGAGAGAAAATGAAACTTATTACTGGTGAGCACTGTTTCCAATAAAATCACTTGACCAGCAATTAGCGTATAAAGAGAATATCGACCGTCTGCAATTATGGCGAAAAAGAATAATCCAGTATTTAACATTAACCCAATAACTCCAACAGTTAAATAAAGGTAGCTCCTTTTCCACCAAGCAAAAACAAAAATAACAAGTAACCAAAACCCAGAATAACCAAAGATGTAATTGAAGTAATTCCAGATTCGAGGATACAGCCTTAGCCTCTCAGCCACTTCAGGATTCCAAAACCTAATCCCCATGTTTGCAACTTCAATCGTAGTATGAATGAAGGGTATTTTAGGTAATCCAAATAGAGGGACTGGGAACAAATATGCATTACGTTGAAGGTGAGTTGAAACAACAAAGAGTGGCTCAGCTTTAGCCAGCGCATTCCACGCATGAGGAGTTTTCTGATTAGTAATATCTGATTGTTTGGAAAATACCTTACTATCATTGAACCAAGTACATGCTGAGATAGATTTCCAATCCTGCCTCGATGATTTGTTACCAAAATTCTCTATAAAAAATTTGTCATTGTTTGACTTTGCTGCATAACAAGAGAGGTCGTACTTCATCCAATTTATGAAGCCATTTGAAGCTTTGAGCTCTGGACTGCTAAATTTTGAATCCAAAATTGATCCAACCCCTGTTGCCAGAATGAAAAGCAAAAGTATTACCAGATATTGTTTTCTCTGCCCAGACAGAAACATTAAGATAATGATGGCGAGAATTAAAGTTGGAAGTCCATTAATTCGGAAACTTGAAAAAAATATACCAAAAAAAATTAGTTTCTTTACATGACTTTCTTTTTGTCGTGACCGCAAGAACCCAGAAGTAAACAGCAGAAAGCCGGACGTCATAGGGATGTCATGCCAAAGTGTGATTCCCATGGCACCAATTAATGGTGTTATGCATAGAATTACAGCACTCCATACTGCTTCTTTGTTTTTGAATAATGTGTCCACAAATATAGAAACGGAAACAGCTAGAGTTTGCGAAAATAGAAGAGTTGCTATTTCAGGGTGTGAACCATTAACTGTAATGCATTTAACAAGTAGCGCCCAAATTGCTGTCCAGCCACTTGTAATCTTGTTAGTTCTAGCCATTTCAATAACCGCAAATGAGTCATTTGAAAAGAAGCCAGGATTAAATGCTAGCCACCATACAAAAACTACAAATGAGTTTAAAACTAACATTTTCTTCAAATTTGTTAGTTTTTTAAATGCATTTGCGATCATGGATTTCGCTTTTTCCCCATACGGGCTCTAAACAAAAATAGATCTATAGCAATTTGCAAAGCATCCTTGACCCCAATTACCTTTCCTTCTTCTCGTGACCTGGGCTTGTAGTCAACCAACATTTCAAAAGGGCGTTTCCTCTGCATCCAAAGATAGAGAGGCAATTCTATTTCGATTCCAAACTTGCTGTATTTATATGGACATTCTATGAAGTGTTCGGTTGGCATAAGTTTATATCCACACATAATGTCTGATATCACCTCATTAAAAAGGATTCCATAAAGGTGTGACAAAAACTGATTACCACGTGCGTACCTATAGGTAAATGCAGATTGTGCTAAGAAACTTCTGTATCCAAAGACAATATCAGATTGGCCATTTTCGACTATTGACCATAATTTAATTATATCGCTTGTGTTCAACTCTAAGTCTGCATCCAGAATCACAGCGTGTGTTGTTGATAAATGTTTTGATGCCTCTTGTATGGCGCTTGCTTTTCCACCATTTTTCTTCGATATTACTTTAGATTTGAAATGAACCTTTGCAAGTGCTTCATTGAGTAATGTTAACGAGGCGTCTTTGCTTCCATCATCAATAAAGATGCATTCTGTCAAAATTTCTTTTGGAAGTGAATCCAGTTGTCTGGTTAACTCGGCGATTGTTCGCTCTTCATTATAAAAAGGGATCATTACTGTCAGAGTCTTCACAGGGAGCAAATATAGTCTCTATTAGGGAAATTCTTAGTCAAAATCCCAATTTGTTAATTACTAGGTGTTTGGGATGGCTCTTCCTGGAAGATCGACCTCGAGCTGGCTTCATTCCATTAAAGACGAAAGAATCCAAGAGTTAACGAAAGGACGGTTCTGTGAGGAGGTAGGCCGATGATCTTAAATTGAACTCAAAAAAACTTAGTCTTTACTAGTTTCCCTTACCACTGCATGAATCTATACATTAAGATTCAGAAATGGATATCACTTATGAAAACGTGATGGGTAAATTGGAGTCGCATCTGGACTTACAAACCATTCTAGGTGGCACTCTAAAATCCGAAAGAATCTTGATTACGGGGGCAGGCGGATCAATAGGATCCAAGATAGCAGCAAGCATTTCACTTTTTCCAGACTTAGAAATGCTTGCTACAGATAGAGATGAAAATAGATTACATTCTCTTAGTCTAGAGATTATGGGAACGGCCTTGTTTAATTCTTCTCAATATCGCGTTTTAGATATTAGGGACTCAACCGGGGTGGACAACCTCATAAATGAGTACAAGCCAACAATGATTATTCATGCAGCTGCACTTAAGCATTTAGCAATCCTAGAAAAGCAGCCACGCGAAGCATACCTAACCAACTTTCTTGGAACACGCAACCTTTTGAGGTCAGCTTCTCAAAACAATGTTCAAAGATTTTTGAATATCTCAACAGATAAGGCTGCAAATCCGATTAGTATTCTGGGTAAAACCAAATACATGGCTGAGATTTTAACGACGAATTTTCGCAGGAATGGATTCAATCAGTACACGAGTGTACGTTTTGGAAATGTTTTCAATTCTAAAGGATCAGTTATTGAAACGTTCACCCGCCAGATTAAACTGGGACTTCCGGTTACACTCACTGACCCAGAAGTTAATCGCTTCTTTATGAAAATTGAAGAGGCAGCAAATTTGAGTTTGTTGGCGTCAGCATTAAATGAAGGCGACGTTCATATTTTAGATATGGGAGAACCAGTTAAACTCTTACATATCATTAACAAGTTAATAGATATTCTCGACGGAAAATCAGAGATTATTATTGTCGGTCTTCGAGAAGGTGAAAAGATCCAAGAAGAGCTGTGGTCGAGCCAAGAACACATACTGCAGACTAAGAATGCAAGCATCAAAGCACTAAACTTAGTAGTGAACAACCAAATACCAACAGATTATGAAGAAAATCCGCTGACAGACGAAAAGGCAATAATTGAAATTAACCGATTCATGATGGGCTCTAAAGTTGGAATGTGAAGTTCTCTTCTTAGGGTTTGGGCCAATAACCCATGCGCTTGCTACAAAATTTATCGCGCAGGGTCACAGAATAATTGTAGTTACAGACAAATTTACATACAGTGGTGCTGAAAAAGAGTTTCCAGTTGACTCTTTGATGACAATTAATTGGAAAGACATGCTGGCTCATGAGATTAATACCGAAGCGACATACTTCGGGTGGAGACAACCGCCAGAGGGCCAAGGATTAGGTAAAGAGATTATCTCGTGGATTAAGTCAGCAAATTTAAAAACTGGAAAGTTACATCACTTAAGCTCTGCCTCCGTTTATCCAGGCAATCGAGAAGAATTCTCAGAAATTGACTATGACTTTCGACTAGGCAGAGAATCTCTAAATCCTAAACAGGCGTTAGAGGGATTAGTCTGCGAAATTGCTCTCGAAAAGGAATTAAAGTTTATAAACTATAGAATTTCAAATGTTTACGGTGCCGGCTTGGACCAAGGATTCATTAATGAATCCATCAAGAGTTTAAGAAACAACCAGCCAGTTAAAGTCTATAGGAATTTAGATTTAGTCAGGGACTACTTATTTATGGATGATTTAATCTCAGCTTTGTTACAGTTACGATCGTGCGAACCTCTAGATGATGTCTTGAATATTTCTACTGGCCAAGGGGTTTCAATATCTGAGGTTGTCAAGCAATTAAGAGATTTAAGTAGCATCGACATTAAACTTCGTCAAGCAGATGCACCAGAAGGATTGAAACTCAAATCAGTTTTGTCATGCAAGAAACTTGAAGAGATTATTACTTGGAAGCCAAAACGTCTTAACGAATCATTATTGAATTTAATGCAGAATTCAGGTTAATTGATTAATGTCCGATATAAATCAGCGTGCTTACTAACGAATTTATCTAAGGTAAACTCACTCGATGCCTTAATTTGTGCGTTTTGAGAATATTCCTGGAGTAAAGCTTGATTTGTCCACAAATTTGAAATTTCTCTAGCAATTGTTTCTGCATCATTTTCACAGAGTATTCCGGTCTTCATATGGTCAACTAGATCAGCGACGCTACCGGCATTGGTTGAGATGATTGGGCAACCAAATGAGGCTGCTTCCATAAATGTAATAGGAGTACCTTCTGAATCACTTGTTGATAAAAGCATGTGTGCATTTTGATAATATTCAGTTACATTATCGACCCATCCGGTAAATTTCACTTTCAATAATTCACCTTTCGATTGGTTTTCAAATAACTTCCTTAACGCACCATCACCCACAATTGTGATCTCAAAATTTAATGATGGATTATTTATAGTCAGATGCCGAGCTACCGACAAAACTAAATCAATCCTCTTAACTTTCTCAATTCTTGCAACAACCAAAATTCTCAACCCGTCATTTTCTGAACTACTTCGATTTGTCATGGGAGTATTCCGAATAAGTCCTGGAAGTATTACTTTCTGAATTTTTTTTGGTCTAATGCCATAAGTGTTAATCTCAGCTTGTGTTTGGTTGCCATCAAATACAAATGCGTCTGTAAAAACTCCTAAAACTCTCTCGATGGAAATAATCGCCTGTGCAAATAATTTATTGAAATACCCATCTAATACATGGCCATGGTATGAATGAACAGTCATGACTTTTTTCATGGAGATCTGCGCCGCAATTCGCCCAAGAAGTCCGGCCTTTGACATATGAGTATGAATGATGTCTGGTTTCTCATTGCGAATAATTCTGATGAGTGAACACAGTGCGAAAAAATCATCTGGGAGGCTAATTGATCGTTGCAATCTTCGTATTCGGATGAGTCTGTATCCGCTTTGGGAGGGCAATGTGGGCTCTAAAGAGTATTCCTTCTCATTCTTCTCACACGCGCCTGTTACATAAACTTGCTCAAAATTAGAATCGCCAAGTAGCTCGATGATCAATTTGCTGATGCCGCCAACATTGTGGCGGGTACTGACCTGGAGAATCTTTGGCATTCATGGAGTTTAGTTTGTAGCTCCAGCGAGACCTATTGGTGACAGGGCTGAGGCTGCCCCGGCTGGACGCCCCGGAAGACCAACCCAACACGCCCAGAACCCTCAATGCCGGCTTTAGGCTTACCTAGGCCATAGACTACAGATCTGATTCCGGCAGGGTTATTTTACGCTGCCATTCGGCGAAAGCCCTGCACGCACTTCCCCCAAGGAAATCCCTATATAAGTAGTAAAAATAAATCCGCCAAGGGCACAACATTTGCCCCGCTGCGGTGTCTTAACTAATAGAGAGCAAGACGTTGTCTTCTGTAATCAAACTCGCGGGAGTTACTCAAATGGCATTATTAAAGTCAAAGGCAGCGAAACTTGCTGCGTCGACTGCTGCCGCCCGCATGCTCGAAGCTGATTCCGATGCGAAGCTCGAACAACAGGACAATTCACTTGTAGTTCAAGGCTCAACTGCAAACTGGTCTATCTCTCAGCTCTCAGCAATCTACACAGAACACCGCACACAGCTAGTTTCACAGGCACGCCGCATTACCCGCGATGAGGCAGAGGCCAATGAAGTAGTACAGGAAGCATTTTTGAAGTTCATGCTTGCTGCCCCAGAGCTCGATAGCGCAGATCGTGCGATTGCATACCTTCGCACCTCGGTTACTAACCTTTCTCTGAACGTAATCCGCGCGCGCGGTGCCCGTCCAAACTTGGTTGCCATTGATGCCGATACAACGCAAGAGCGCTTGAACGAGATTGCATCTGAGAATCACGTTGATCTCGATACCTCTCTTACTGCAGCCGAAGATGCCGCGATTATTCGCGAAGCTCTAGCCCGTCTTACATCAGATCAGCGCACTGCGCTTGTGATGTGGGAAATGGAAGGCCGCAGCACAGAAGAAATCGCAACTGCGCTCAATACAACCCCTGCCAATGTTCGCCACATCTTGGTTCGCGCTCGCAAGTCAATGGTGCGCGTTCTTGAAGAGTGGGTCGTTGATGAAGAAACTGGTTTAACTGCACTGAACG
>Ga0304729_1000205_pt1 | contig 41013 bp, 41 predicted proteins | sample C_131016_MF_Meta_FD_190475 | JGI IMG/M metagenome (GOLD analysis project Ga0304729, IMG submission 190475) | Freshwater microbial communities from Lake Croche, Canada to study carbon cycling - C_131016_MF_MetaG (v2) (version 2) | ecosystem: Environmental > Aquatic > Freshwater > Lake | place... | reverse complement strand
CAAACACCTTCTACACCTGTAAGTAATGTTACTAGTTCATCGGATCCCTACGGTGATTATGAATCTTATAGTGATATAGTACCTGTAGCTACTCAGGATACAACTACTTTATTGTGTAACGCCTTCGGTGTTCGATAATAAATAATTAAAATAATGAAATTATTAACTCCTTTCCTCAAGATTCAAAATCAGCTAAGAATTTTTCATTGGCAGACCTCTAGTTACGCCCAGCACAAGGCTTTTGGAAAGGCTTATGAGAATCTCGATGGTTTTATCGATGAGTTTGTTGAGGTTTTTATGGGTAAGTACGGTCGCTCTAAAGCTGCTACTAGTTATAGTATTGAATTAGATAACCTTGGGAGCGATTATCTTGAAGTTATTAATAGTTTTATCGCCTATCTTATTAGTATTACTGATGAAGTCGACTCTGTTAACGATACCGATCTTCTCAATATTCGTGATTCAATGCTTGGTGAGCTTAATCGCTTGAAATACCTTCTTACGCTTAATTAAGCAAAAATATCGTATCCCCAAATAAACGCGGTACCATCGCTTGTGATACGACCTGTTGACGAGCCTGCAACAGTATACGTGTCAAAGTACGGACCATGAATACCTGCTGTTCCGCCTGCTCCATAAGGAAGCTTATTTGCAAAAGTGATATTATACACATCTGTAGCGGGTTTATGAAGCGTACATGAAAAATTCTGTACTGTGTTTTGAATATATTGGAAGCGAATTGTTACAATATAAAAGCAATTTGCTGTATCCTTGCCAAGATACGATAGTGTATAAAAATCCGTATCATTACTGTAATTAAGTGTGGGTTTCTCGACACGTACAATATCAAGCTCGATCTCCTTACCGAAGAGAGAGAAAGCACTAAGTTCAGCAAAGACGAGAGTATTAGCAGGCTTTATTGGATAGATTTGCTGCGACTTACCGCTAACTAAATCTACTGTGTAGATAGTCGGGTATATCGCTTTGTAATTTGTAGCGCTTAACTCGTGGTGTAGTGTAGTCTTAGCTACCATGAGCATGTTTTGTTTTTCATCAAACCATACAGTAGAGAATTTCTCGAGTTCTGAATTACTGCCGCGATATAATGCTGTGTAGGGTGCGGTGGTGCTTTGTATTTGATTGATATCGTAGTCGTAGATGAGCTTGTTAAATATTAAATAGTTTTCTGTCTCAATTTGTAGCATATCGTAGTATAAATCAAAATTAATGACATTATTTGAAATTTCGTTTTGTATGTCTACTGTGTAGTTAACAAGAATTGCACTTAAGCACGATGATACCGGTCCAATGACTGTGTCGCTTGCGTTTCTAAAGTAAAAATCACCATACTCTATATTACGTGTATAGTATAGAGAGTTTTTTGTGACACCGATACCTGTTAATGAATAATCTAAGGTTGTATTTGTGTTAGGTAGTCTGGTATCCGAGAAATTTGCAGGCTCGTTGTATGAATATGTAAATGATATACTATCACAGGGAGCAGAATTAATATTATAATCATAGAAAACGCTACCGTCGTAAACCTCTGTAATAAAAATATTATTAATATTGTCAGCGAAAAACTGCGCTTGATTTACAAAGGTTGCAACGCCGTTTGGACCGCTTGGTTGTGGTGCACCATCTGCTAATCCATTATAATATAAGGATGCTGTTAGAGGGGTATAGGTTGGCAGGTCGCTCGGTAGATCAGGGAGAAAAGAGTTATCAGATCGAGTAAATGTTTCAGCGTCTCGGGTATAGCATGTATAAGTCGTAGGAGGTACAAAGCCATAAACGGTATCGCTTGTCGTAAAATCATATGACTCTATAATGTATGGATCGCCACCGTCGTTAAATGTAGCGCCATCATCGATATATGTATTTGGTCTGGCGATTGGTGAGTCACCTGTAAGAGCTATAGAGATGCTATTTGGTAACGTTCTGGTACCATATTGTGGCGTATTACTATCGATATAAATCTCATTTATACTTGTTCTAAGCGTAATACCAGAATAGTTTAGCGTAGATCCAATAGGTGTATACGTCGACGTTGTTACATTTGTAACAGCAACATTCCAGCCCGGCCAGCTTTGATCCACACCGTTACTGTCATAGTTTATATCAAAAACGTATCCGTCAAAAATATAATCGTTAATTATTATTATATTTGAAACAGAGGCAAATTGTTTATTAACTGCTGATTTATAGAGCCCGTATTGGTTGCCATATACGTCGCTTTTGAATTGTACGAGTGTTTTATTAATTGGAAGAAGTGCTTCTGTTTTATCAGCGATAGGGTATTCACCGTACGGTGTAATAGGGTAGACGTCGACGTTTTTCCAAATTGTACTCAAATCACCGGCGAAGAAATCTTGAGAATCGGTATAACGCTGTAGCCCAAAATTAGATCTATTTAATGTTTGCTCTCGAGATTGATAAGCGCGGTATGTCTGATAATAGGGATCGCTCGCAACATCGCCAAATTTGTATTGATTGGAGTAATCAATCTTATTAAAGTAATTATTTTCAAAAAATGCTATTGGTGATTCGAAGTTAAGTTTTGAGTTTCCGGATACATTACCGTATTTTGACGGGTCGGGAAAATAATATACTGAATTTGGTTGTAGTTTGGTAAGGTCTATAAAATATGTAAAATTAAAATTGGTGAAATTTGTTAAGCCAATTTTGTCAGGCTTAAAAAATAAGCCGACTTCTTTTCCAGTTTTTAAAAATTCCTCACTCGGTACAGCTGCGATTGTTGGGTATCGTTTATTTAAAACGTTTGCAAATTCACTATCTGCTTCAAAAAGCAATCCTGAGGTATAGGCAGTTTGAGTGCTTGTGGTAGCAATATAATAAAAATCTGCTCCAATGTATTTGGTTACTTCTTGACTCTGAATCTGTAGATTAAGGTTATTTACATCGCCGTTATTAACTGTAGATGTATAGTCACTGTCCTTGAGTAAGTTTAATTGACTTGAGTTAACTAATGGATCGACAGTAAAATTATTTGTGCCAAATTCAAGTGCATAGAATGGATATGCTAATATAGCCTTGAGAATGCTTTGATTGATATTAATAAACAAATATGGATCAATATCGGTTTGCTCGAGACTAAAATAGTCGTTTCGCTGACCAGAGGTAACGTTATATGCAGATGCTGGTAGCGATGGGCTAATGTCGTAGTAATCAGTATATGTATCGTATAGATCTTCGACGTCAATTACGATACTATTACTAATACCAGAAAGAGAAAGTCCTAAGGTTGCAAGTTGTTTTCCTGCATTCTGTGACTGTAGAGCTTTGATAATATTGACGTATAGAAGATTTTCTATACCGGTATTTGAGCCTTTTAAGTTATATTGAGTAGTAGCTGTCTTGACTTCATCTCGTAAGCCACAATAATACAAACAAATTTCTTTAATTTTCTGAGAGAAAAACGGCACTACAATAGCTAAATCACGAGAGTTTGATGTATCAATATTTTGTAAATAACGCTGTTCGTCATCTGATGTATAGTTAATTACAATTTCGTTTATTAAATTCGTATAGTAAGATTGAATATTTGAAGACGCTTGTGTCTTGGATATTCCTTTAGCTGTATACCAATTAATAAGATAAGATTGATATCTATTTAAAAATTCACTGGTTGTTGTGAATAATTGTGTATTATATGAAAGCCAATCTGTAAACGTTAATGGATTAAGGCGATCGACGGGATCTACAGGTGGGATAACAGCAGTTATTGAATTACTGAGTCTTTCATCTATAAATTGTAGAGTCTCTGCCATGGAAATATTTAGCTATTTTAGCTGTTGTACGTAATATGCGCAGTCGAAGTAAATAGCTTAAATCCTTTTGTTAATTCATAGCTAAGTAAGCTTTGCATGATACCGTTATCCTGACTCCAATCTACATAAGCACTATTAGTTGGTAATAGTGTTGTGTATGGGTTGGTCCAATCTATGATGTTATCGCAATATGTATCGTTGTAAGCGGGGTTGTAGTTATAGAAATTATAATAATTACTGATTTGTGATCCAGAGATATCAGGTGCTACTAATCCCCATCCCCAGTTAGGTGAGTATGCGGAAAGAACTATGGTATCATTAGCATCGTAATCAGGAATAATATTAGTATTAACAAGTTTATAGCTACCGGAAAACGTTTCTTGAGCTACAATAGGTATACCATTTGTAAATGTACCGGTAAGTGGATCAATGATAGAGCTTAGGTTAGTTCCATAGGTATTATTTGGAAATTGCGTTCCACGTGGATCGAAGTTTGTATTGTATTTGTTTTGAATACCCCACAATTTACTCTGCTTAATAGATAATATGTCGACTATACGGCGGAGCTGTGGAGGGAATATAATATTATACTGATCGAATTCTATAGAAAGCTCTCTACAGAATGACAATAACTCGTTAACATTAACTTTGTCGATATCTGCGTTATTATCGACAAAGTTTGCAATTTTTTCGTATACTGTTTTGCCGAGTTCGTAGGGCTGAGCGTTTAATCCACCGAGAATAACGCCTAGAAATTGATCAAAAAAGACTTGTTTATCAAGAAGCGTCTCCTGGAATCGCAGAGAATCATAATATCCTGATGCATTCCAATTTTCATTGATTTTAGCAATATTAAATTGCCCGGCATCTGAGTAGATGTTAAATAGAGCTGAAGAACCGGTGATAGTACGAATTGTACTAATAGGTGATGCGTATTTGTTTAACCAATTATACCCATTCCAATCTCCATATGCTTGAAACTCTTGCAATCCATCGCTGTATTGTTGATCTAGGACTGTAATCGGTGTCGTGTAGCTGCTTAAGGCAGGTAAGCCGGTGGTAGGAAAAGTTAGTGGTAACGTATATTTTGGATTTAAAACTCCTGTTGTGATTAGATTTGCATCAAGTACATAAAGATTTTTATCAAAATTATTAATTACCCAGATATTATTTGAGGTATCACAAGCTATACCACCGATACTGCAGATATATTCGGTTTTATTATTACCAAGACCTGCTACATAATTAGCAGTAATACCTGATACACCGTCAACTTTTGTAAGAGTTTCGGCTCCCTGAATAACCCAAGCATTCTGACTGCCGTCGATTGTTAAATTACCAATTTGTTGGAATCCACTTAATGGATATCCTGGTATTAAATTACCACCACCATCAAACTTATAAAGATAATCGTTACGATTACTGAATCCAACACCGCTATTGTTATGATTGATAGCTGTCGCCCATACATAGCCGTTCCTATCAATTTGTACCTGTTCAGGTGAGATACCGCTTGGAAAAGGTATTGTAAGAAGGGTCTCGGCGGCAGTAGTAAAATTATTTGTGCCTCGATATTTTACCAGCGCACTAAAATCAGGGTGGGTATAAGCAATCCACACATTATTATCTAAATCTGTATCGATCGATGCAGGTAATAATAAACTCTCACCAGCGAAACCACTTAAACTATTGTAATTAGAGCTCAAAGTATAAAAGTAATTTGTTACGCCGCTAGGAGCTGCAACAGCGGTTACGTATCCTGTACTATTATCTATTTTAATTGCCGATCCGCTATCAAATAATGTAACCCAGAGATTGTTGCTACCGTCGAGAGCGATATCATTTGGCGTCGCAGCTGTGAGGTCGTTTGTAAGGGTACTTTTATAACGGTAGTCAACAATTGATGTTTGATTATTAACAAGGGTAACCATTGCAGATAGCTGATAGGTCTGTAATAGGTTACCGTATATGTCGTATTGTATTAATTGATCACCAACTGGATCAGCAAACCAGGTATTGTAATCGTTATTTGCGTTTACCCCGGATGGGGCAACAGTAATAGCGTACGTATTGTTAGAATTAATTTTAAAATATGATGTATTGTTAAATGTAATTGTTAAGCTATTATCAAATCCATTAATATTCTCTTGTCGTAGGATTCGTAGTGCTGAATTATATTGAGGCACAGCGATCCAGTTAATGAGCGCATCTTTACGATAGTATGGTGGGTCAATTATATTAACGGCAGCTGTTAGATAGCAATTTTCCGTGCTTTGTGAAGCGATAAAATATCCCTTATAAAAGGCTCCGATTGATTGCGGTGCTTGAGGTGCAAAATCTTCATAAAATGTTACACCGTCAAGAACTGTATAGCTGCCATCATCAGTATTATATATAATACCTGTCTGTACATCGTAAAGAGGTTGAGGTTTAATCGATGTATTTTGTGTAATTGAAGATGATAGAGGTGGATAATTTTTAGTAGCAAAATCTTGATTATCCTTAAACTTAATTACATAAGGAATTTCAGTATTCTGCCAGCTAATATATGGAATATCAAAAGTATGATCCACCGGTGTACCGTCGCCGTCAATACCAGTAGTAGTAATAGAGAGATGATCGGCTGGGTTGTATCTTGTTTTAACATCAGGAAATACAGCCGGATCTATATTCTGATAACCATATGGAGGATAGCTAATGTAGTCGAAAGCGTTTGTTCGCTGAGTAAATGCATCTTTAAATTTAGAATTATCAATACTCGCAAAAATTATAATAGGACTACTTTCGGTTAATAAATTTCCAGGCCTGTCGTCGGTATACCAAAATTGACAGGACCCAGTTATACCAGCTATAACACTACCAGGATCAGTTGCTCGACAGGGAAGTAATTGATTGTTTTGTATATTAACATAGATAGGCGTAATCGTAGGCTGGATGCTTTCTATGGTAATATAATCTGTAAAACCGTTTATTGATGATAGGGTGTAGAATCGACTTAAGCTTCGAAGATGCGACCACTTATCATTTTGTTCTTTAGCAACATAATTATAATCACCGCGTGCACCTGAAGCATAGAGATTAATCGTGTATCCTATGGCACTTAGTGCCTGATAGCTTTGCCAGCTAAAGTACGTATACACAGTAAGTGGGTCAATTAACTTACCGGCGGGAATATCGTATATTAAGCTCTTATAGTCAGCGAATGAAATTTGATTTGCGATATAATCAAAAATTTGTACCGTTGTGGTGAAAGTACTGTCGTAAGCATTGCCGCTACCATCATACACGGTTAAGGAGACATTGTATTCACCTGGCCATTCATAAACATGTGATGGGCTTAAGTCTGTTGAAAACGAGCCATCACCGAACTCCCATCGTAGGGTTTTGCTAGATATGTTTTGTACGCCTGAGAGTATGCTAGATGTCGTAAAATCAGGAACAAATTTGAGCGGTGTCTTACTAAGAGTATATGATGATAACACACTATTGTTTGTGTAATCAAGTGTGTTAAAATATATGTATGTATAATTAAGACTTGATGTTGACATTATATAGTATATTAGATCAATGACTGAATTGAAGGTGTAACCACGTCAATGCTATTATTAAAATTAAACGCATCCTTAAGATATGGAAATTTAAAATATGGTAATGGTACGTTTTGTGTGTATACATGAATATCGTTATAAGGATACACGGGGTTATATATTAATAAGCTTACCCCGGGGGTTGTGTATATATCACCATTGGCGTCTGTATATTGTGTTGTAACACTAATTACACCATCAATAGCGAGAATTTTATTTGTTAATCCTGTATTGATATCAATAAAGAGACCGAGATTGTTATTAGTTGTAGAGAAATAGTTTTGAAAAATACTCGTTACTTGATTTTGTATAGAAGATGTCGAAGTGCTCGAATTAATATTACGAGTTATAACAAGTTTTGTGCTATTACCGAGATTAGGCGTAAGTTTAACGCCTGGTACGATAGCGCCAAGACTTACTTCTACATAGACTGGATCGTTTACAATGATCTCAGCTGTAGTTAGTTTAACGTCTTGAAGATCATTAATAATAAGTTGCTTTTGTGCGTTATTAAGGTAGTTAACACGTGTAGATGTAGATGAAATTTTAGTAAGCTTAGGTACAGCGTAGATATACACGTTATTAAAATTTGTTGAATCAGCAAATTTGACTTGATTGTATAATACGCGAGATTGCGTACTGGGCATTGACACTCCGAGATCAAAATAATATTTTAAATGACCGGAGATATAATCCCAATTACTAACAGTTTGCGTTGAAACAATTATATTACTATAGTTCTTATTAATATAGTTTGTAAAGTCGTCTGGTGTAATGAGCCTATACTGACTTCTAAATGTATTAGGTGCGTTTATTCTTATGCTATCGGCGTTTTCAGCTGCAACGAAATTAGTTGATGGATCAGTATTAGAAAATATAATATTGGCCGATTGCTGTGGTGTGATCTTTGTTAAGTTTGATGAAATGACATCGTTTGTAATACTATTATATCTTGCTGTATTGAAATAGAATAATTGATTGCTGTTTAGTGTATTAGGACCGATTTGGCCTTTTGTACCGAGTGACTGTAAGTAGTATACAGCAACTTGCGTATTTGGATTAAGTTGCTGACCGGTAATATTATTACCGAATTTAATCTCGTAACGTCCGTTTTCATTTAGACGTATTTCGTATTTTGTTGCATTAGATTGTTCAAGAAATAGTGAATGTGTTGGACTCCATTGAACCCATTTAGCATTCGGGTCAACGCTATCCTTTACATACACGTCGATATTAAAGTGATCAATAATAATATTGTTGTTATTAGGATCAACAACTGTTAGTGTTAGTGCTTCAAACGGGGCCCCTGTAGCGTTATATGTTGGGTACTCTGTATATACACCTTGATAAAGGAGTGTGCTATCCTGTAAGCCGGTTATAACGGATGCATTACTTTTACTGTTGATGTATGTAAAGGTTGCGTCGGTATTAAACGAATATGTGATATTACCGATGTTGAAGTAGGCATAGCGGGGTATAGTATAGGTACCATCAGAAAAATTTGGTGTAGCTGTTGCTTGGAACGGTAAAACAGCTGTTTGATATCCAATCGGTTTGTAGTCAATGAGTTTAACAATCTTGTTTACATTTTCATACAGCTCAGCGGTAGTAAAGGTGCTTTCAGCGCTTGTACGATTCAAATAAAATAACAGTACATGGTAGGCATAAGCAATAATGTCAATGATAGCAGATAGATTACTACCTTCATACCGCTGATCGGTATATGCATTAGTCGAGTTAAGCCTTGTAATAATAAGGTTCTTTAAGCTCAGAGCATCGAATGCTGCATAGCCATTGATAGGTAAATTAAAATCGTTAAACTGATTATTATTAGGAGATGCCATGGTTATTGTTGTGAGGTTGTGTAGTTAAACCCAGAAGTACTTAATGTACCATTTAGGGAGAAGCTAGTTGTACCGATAGCTGGTACATTGAAAGAAATGGTAATATCGTATTCTTGTTGATCGGGTTGTGCGATAACCGTAACATTTGTTAATGATACCCTAGGCTCAAATGTTGTAATCCCGCTTACAATTTCGTTACCAATGACACCTGCCATTTCCTCTGTACATGCTTCAAAAACATACTGAACTAAATTTAACCCAAATAATGGATTGAGAATTTTTTGACCAGGGATTGTAGAGAAAATATTTCTAATAGAATTAGCTATAGCTCCAAGATCATAATCAGCTACAACATCAATAATTTCCTGTGGATGTAATAATTGATTATTTTGTGTATAAGCTCCATATGAAGAGCTATAAAATACAGGTGTAAAATCTAGGTGTAGATCATTATACGTATAACCTGCATTAGATTTTGTAGGTTTTTGTATTAATGAGTTTAATTTAATAGACGCCACATATATATTTATATGGTTTAAAAGGTTTCAATGATTGGTTTATTGCACCTTGGACAATAAATAATATTACATGAATAAGCGTTTCTTAAAACTTTACGAAAGCTGGTTAACTCGTTTTAATCACGGTGGCTTTCTTCAGGGTGATATTGTTAAATTCAAGGCCAATGCATTAAAGCACGATTTTATTAAAACACAAGCCGATGATCTTGTTGAGAATATTAAGGACTTAATTAAAGATGGGCGCACTCTTAGAGTTTCAAACGTTATTAACAAATATCCTGCTGTTATGGGTACTGGTAATCCTGATGATACAGGTCCTGATTTTACAGTAGAGGTTGGTCTCGATGAAGGTGGTGGTAGAATTATAAAGCATGCTGTTGTTCATGTTGGTATGCTTGATAAGATTGACACTGTTCCAAATCTTGAAGAAATACCTGATAGAAACAAGTACGACAATAAAATTAAGATTAAGCCTGTTGAAGTTAAGGACGAAGCTGAAGAAATTCCTTTTTATTCACCGGCTCGTACTCGTACAGCTGATCTCGGTGGTAATAAATTAGCACCTACAGAGTCTAAACTTAAGAACGCTAATACTGCTATTCCTTCAGGTAAGAATTATATTGATAAGGATCCTGCTGCATATACAGCGAAGTATCTTCCTAAAGCTTAATTTCAGATAGCTGAATTAAACAAGCATAGCAATTGATCTCCTTATCAATAACAAAGGAATCCCTGTAAAGAAACTCAGATATCGTAAGAAGATAAAAGCGCTTTAAATCAGGATTTGTCTCGGTTTCGTCTACATGGTTAAATAGATTACGAAGAAGTGAGGTATAGTCAGAGTTAAATGTATGTTCACTCTCAATTAATGCCTTCCTGAGGGTTTCAACATTCTTCTTCTTTACTTCCTTAAAGATAAGATCGAGCACTTTGTTATTCTTTGTATCATTTAATACAAGAATACCAGAAGAAGAGAATTTCTGCAATTCATTAATACACTTACGAAGATCAGGGTATGTGCCTTTAATAAACTCTACAAGCTTAACTCTTTGATCATCAGGTATTGTTATATTTTCCTGCTTTAATATACTAGCACACCTTTTAACTGCTAAATCCAAGGGCGGGGTAAGATCAAAGCTCTGACACCTACTCTGCAGTGCTGGAATAATTTTATATTTGTAATTCGCTGTGAGAATAAACCGAGTAATACCGGCAAACTCTTCCATCGTGTTTCTAAGGGCACGTTGTGCATCAATTGATAACCCATCGCACTCATCAAGAATAATAACTTTAATCTTACCATCAATACTCATGGTTTGTGCGAAGTTCATTACCTTGTTTCTGATTGTATCAATGCCGTTTTCATCTGAAGCATTAATATAAAGGTACTGACACTCTAAAATATCATTTACAATAATCTTAGCGGCAGATGTTTTACCAATACCTGCAGCTCCAGTAAAGAGTAAGTTAGGAATCTCTTCTTTGTTCTTAAATGAGAGTAGAGATTCCCTAGTAAACGGAGTACTAATAAAATCGCTTAGTGTCTTTGGTCGAAACTTTTCTATCCAAAGATTTGAAAAATCGTAGCTCATTTTATTTACCTGAACTACCAAATCCCTTACTACCTCTTTCAGTTTCTTCTGCTTTGCCCCACTCTACAGGCATGTGAATATTCATATAGATGACAAATTGTGCAATACGGTCACCGGACTTAACTTCATAGTCAACATCCGTATGATTATAGAGCTTAATACCAGCGTCTCCACGGTAAGCGTTATCAATAATACCGGGATGAGCTGAAACACCATGTTTAAAACCTAACCCGCTCCTGGACTCTACTTTAACCCAATAACCTTCAGGGATATAGGCAAATTTTAAACCTACCCCTACTACACTGCTGCCTCGGGCAGGAATAATCTTATCCTCAATACTATAAACATCATATCCGGTATCGGATTCATGATTCTTAGTAGGAAGCTTGGCAAGCTCGTGGGTCTTTTCAAACTTTAAAATCGGAAGATATTGAATATTAGGATCTATAGACATATAACACTATAATATTATACCTTTATTTAAAATCAACAGGAGATAAGTATATCTACAATATGGATGAAGAGTTAAACGACGAAGTGGGCTCATTACTCGATCAACTTCAAGCAGTTAGTACGAAGGTTGAACAGGTAAAGAAAGAGCGGGACCCAATTACTAAAGAAGAGCTCGAAAATTTTACTATCGAAAGGGGAGCTGCATTAGTAGAGGATGCTCTTGATATGGTTGCTACTATGAAAGATTTTATCATATCAGCTCCTAATGCCGAAGATGTTGAAGCATACGCCGGGTTAATTAAGGCTACATCTTCAGCTATTGATTCTCTTAATCATCTTACCGTCGCTGATAAGCGGTCAAATACTTCTATTAAACTTAAGGAAATGGATATTGCATCCAGAAAAGAGCTTCAACAGACAAACATTGAACACAAGCAGCTTGCTACAAGAGAAGAGATTTTTAAAATGCTTGTAGATAAAGCAAAGCCTATTGAAGCTGAGATCGTAGAGGATAAGAGATTAAGTTAATCATAATAGGTCTTACGCTGCTGTACCACCTTGACCTGTTTTTCCATTTTTTGCGTTGTTTTTGCTATTCGGATTCTTATCACAAGTCGTTATTTCCTTAATAACGGCCTCGTAAATTTCTTCTGGATCAGGTACTAGACTCTTAAGCAGTTTAACAACATCAAGTTGATTAACGACATTTGAGACGAAGTCATCAAGTTGTTTTTTAACTTGCTTAAGAATATCCTGAGGTTTGGGAAATTTAAATTTAAGTATGACGTCGTATGGCGGTATATTAATGATAGGTAGAGTAAAGTTGCAAACAATACTCTTGGCAGATTGCTCTAGAGATATAATTCCGGTAAGACTTGTCGGTGGACCAGAGCTAGCTATATTTGACGCTAAGCTAAACACTTCACCGAGTGAACCTAACGATATTGACGGTAGCCCGCCTTGAATGTCAATACTATTTGCTAATGTTTGTTGTAATACCCCGGTAGCAGCACCGACAGGATTTGAAAGTGCACCGACAATATTACTACCTCCGGGTATTTGACCTAATGCGTTTGTGACAACGCTAAAACCTGGTAAGTTTGCAATTGATTGATTGATGTTCGTAAATGGTAGTTTTCCTTGTAATTGACCTGCTAGAGCTGTGACACCACTACTTGTTAAATTGCTAAACAATTGCGATGGATTCGACTTTGGTGTTTGTGCTAAGCTACTGAATTGCGTTGTTCTGCCAGCGAGACTATTAGTTACAGCGCTTATACCTGTACCGTATTGTTGTAGCGCGGCGTTTTGTATTGATGTACCAGAAAAAGCTGATGAGCTTGATGGCGGTGTTTTTACTAGTCTGTCAGGGTTATTTTCTGAAGGATCGTTTATTAATGTAATTGGAAGAGCTATGGCAGATAACGAAACAATAGCTCGATAGGGTACAGAGCCGTTTGTGATTATTCTCTTTCCGAGATAATCGACATTTATAAATGTACCTTCGACATTTTGCGAGTAAGAAAATGGTGCGATAAATTGCTTGTTACTATACTGACCTTGAGATTTTGTCTGCAATGCTGCAGCGCCGGATGGATTAGCCGGAGCCGTACTAGCTATAGCTTGTGCAGCCGGTGTTAATGTATTGTTAGGATTTACGGAAGTACCGGGTTTCGTGATGTTATCGACATTATTTAAAAACCCTAAATTACCTGTAGCTTGTGAAAGTGGTGAAATTGCCATATATTATGCTTTTCCTGGTGTTGGGGTTGATGCTGATGCAATGTTTGCAACATTATTACCGCCTGAAGATCCTGCTACATTCTTTGAGCCTGGGAAATATGTAACCTGCGCCTGTGGATTACCAACTGTTTTACCATTTGCAGTGATACCGACACCTACAGCTTGTAATGCAGCAGTTGAACATTCGCCGGGTGGTGCGTTATGTGGCCCGACATCCATAACACGAGCATATGTTGTCGCGCCTGTACCGGGGTTTGTAACTTGTGCCCAGTCGCCGATTTGTATTCCATTAGCAGAACGTACTTCCGGAGATACAACAACATATTGATCTATAGACGCATTAGCTGGACGGCCGCCGTCCTGGTGGCCTGATGTATCGTTTTGATGATAAATATCACCTTGGCTCGGACCACTTCCGTCGTTGTCATTTCTAGCAGAAGCCGGTCCATAAGCAACACCTTGACCAAGAGCCGCGGGATCAGGTTGACCATATCCTGTACCATCGGTTTGTATCTTACCGTTCACAACTGTACTATTTCCAGCACCGGGTGTATTTGCCGCACCTGCAGCTGCTACATTACCAGAACCGACAGGTTGTATAGGTTGTAGTGAACCACTAACAGCAGAACTATTGTTAATAGCAAACGCTTGCTGCTGATGTGCAAGTGCAGCTGCTGCAGCTGCGTCTGACTGTTCCTGTTGAGCTTCAGCGACAGAGGCTTGTGCATTTTGTTGTGATGTAACGACAGTGAATTCTCTATCACCCTTAGCAACAGGAAATATATCGCGTAGATTGAGAGCTGTTGTATTACCAACGTTATTAAGATACTGTACAAAACTAAAAGCCTTAGCTTGCGAATACGCAGCTCCGAGTGCTGATTTTAACTGGTCAAGCATTTTGTTTATTTTAACAAATGTCGGTAAATCATTAATAAGATTTAAACCGTGCGACGTCGTCGAATCAGCAGCAAGGTTTTGTTGTAGTGTAAGATTAGTATAACCGACATTAAGCAAATTACGCTTCATTATCATTGTCGTTTTTTGACTCAAATTATACATGACATTTCTTGTAGTTGCGCTAATTTTACTATCTGTTGATGCTGCTATAGGAATAGGAGTACCGTAGTATTGTTGACTAACATCGAAAAGCGGTAGCGTACTGTCAAGTTGTATAAATTTTGAATTGGCTATAGTTCCAATACTATCGCTTACAATATTGAAATAGTCGTTTGCATCATTGGTGTCATTAATAGCGTTTTGTGCAAATAATGATGCGCCTGGTATCTGATTCGGTAAGATATTTTGATTATAAAAAGAAGCCTGTGATTTATAAGCTGTAATCTCTTTATTACTGTAATTTAATTTATAAAACCAGAATAAAATAGTATCGAGTGTAAAATCCTGTTGATTAAAATATGTTTGTGTTAATTTACTATAGAAATTATTAACAGCTGTTATAGTATCACCTTGCTTAAATGCATTACGATAATCCATTGCTGCCTGTAACTCACCAGCAGGCATAATATCAGGTGTGAGCGTTGAACTAAGGGATGTATTCTTCGTATCTACAAGCTGCTCATACGTATCAGCGAAATCAATATCGGCTATATTAGGCGCGATAGTGATAGTGTTCGTATCAGGCTTTCTTGTAGTATATGAAGTATATGTTGGCATGTTTATAACCCGTTTGATACTAATCCAATTAAATTACCGTCGGCCTGACTTCTAGTATATGTATCTTCAAGTTGTTTAAAGTTATAAACTTTAATGCAGTGAAGATCATTAAAATATTCATTTCCAGTAAATGTATGCTTTGATTCGACAATAAGATATATACCTAATAATTTATTATCGAATTTGCTATTTGGTATAGCTCCATCACGATCGATACCGATAAAATTTCCTGCTTGACGGTGTGTTGACCCAGGTAATCTAAACGAAATAAGATTGTTTGTAAAAATACTGGCGTATAAAAATTCATTTCTTCCCCAGGCTAATCGCTGATCAGGGTCTTGTTCTGTTGTAGCAAATACATTTTGAACATTTTTATTTTGATACCTTAATTGACCAGGAGCAAAATTTGCAAACGCAGGATCTTCACCTCCGCTGTTCAAGCAGTTGATATAGTTTTGCTGATAGGTTTTCATTGACTGGGCAATACCGTTACGTTCTATATCTATTTGAAATTGCTTGGTCTCGTAATCATAGCTATGAACGAATGTCGGTACCAAGCGCTGCTGGGCGTGGAGGCCGGCCATATTATCAAATGAGAAATTTTTAATTGTACCAATACGTTCAAAATAAACACCAGTTCTCGGAGTAAAATACGGCGCTACGTTTTGCTTTCCGTCTTGTTGGGTGTTACCGCCAATTTTTAATGTCTCAATATAAAAATCTCCTGGTGTATCACTCTCCGGATTGTACGCCTGTCTGAAGAATTGAGATAGACTCTTAAAGGTAAATTGTCTATTATGTCTCTCAAGCTGTAAAAAGCATTGATCAAAATTTGAAGTTGTATTTGAAACGTGTCTAGACAAAATATAGTTAACACAGTCCATCGCTTTAAAATTAGCGGGTGTAGAAAAGAATATCTTTGTACCACCTATATCCCAGTCAATATTTTGTTGATCTTGATCCTGTTGTGATAATGCTGTAGCGTTATCAATCCCTGGTACATTGACTGAAAAGCTAATAGGATAATTTTCATTATCTGGAAAAGCTGCTTTAAGAAATTCTCTTAAAGCTATACCTGTCGGAATGGCTCGGTCGCTATTATCAGCATTTTGTGGTAGAGATGCTGAAGTACCGGGTGTAGAGGTTGATGTATATGTATTATTTGGAGCAGTATTACTAATTACATTTGCTGTCGAAAAGGGTACGTTTTTTTCGAGTAATAGCTGATAATATAAATCCCAGAAATAAAGTTTTTTATATTTTTGTCCGGGAGATTCGCCTACAAGTTCTTCAGAATCGTAGATAGCAAAGTCATATCCCATATAAAAATATTTTCTACCATCATCAGATCCTAGACTGTCAACAGCTGTACCATCAAGCCTAGGCATAATATCTACTCGCAAGATATCTCGAGATTCTCCACGAAACAGAAAACCTGCATCAGCATTGCTATTAGCGCCATCTGGATTGTTAGGGTCAGAAGCACCAGCGTTATTGTAGTATGACGGTTTGTCGTAAGGTTCAGCATCAGGTGTATCGCGTTCAATGACGTCCTGTGAGTTATTAATGATAATATATCCCTGTTGATAGAAATTATTAAGTGTATCAGAAATAAAGAATTCTTTTATCGCTGTAGGTTTAATATCTTGAGCTCTTGACCTGTCACCAGCAGCACTCACCAACGTGACTTTGAAAATATAGTCATTGTTGTTGATTCTATGGTTATATGCTGTAATACTGGTACTCATTATTGGAGCTTAGCGTTAATTTCTTTTAAAATATCAGGTATATATTCTGGTTTGATTACTGCTATAACCGTTCCTACTGGGGGTAGTTTGAAAGGATTATAGATTTTATTTGTCAAAAGTATTAACCACCAAAGCTCAATTGTTTTGTATACATTGTAGCTAATTGTTGTCCAGGGTTGTTGCTGTTGAATGGTGATATAAAAAAGCGCTCGTTTATCTAGTTTATCGGGTAAAAATAAAGACTGAATTATATTATAAAAGTACTGATTATTATCGGTTTGATAGAGCTTGAATATCTTTTCATATCTATAGATATTCAAATTCGGTAGAGCTGTTATATTATTTTGATACTGCCCAAGCGCGGATGCGGGTTGAGTTGTTGTATTTTGTTGAAGCTGTCCAGCCATGTAGATATTTAGGAACCTCTTCTAGTTTCACAACTTAGCTCTTAGGTAGAACCGGTGGTTATTAGCTGGTGTGGTCCTATCATATGTTGCATAAAATTCTTAGAATTAGCGATCATGCTCTTTAATGATATTGTTACTTTGTAGGCATCTGGAATTATAGCAGGTATTGATACTGAGCTTACCTGTGAGCCAATAGCTTGACCGGCGAGACCAAGATCAGATGAAACAGAAGTATTAGATGGTACAGTAATATTCATTTCACGTCTGGATCCCATGAATTCAATATTAAGACTTTGGATATAACAAAATGGAAAGAATTTATTTCCAGGTACTTCAACTTGGTAGATAACAGGTTGATCGACAGTGTTTTGACTTGTTTTTCCGGGACGGTTTTGGTAAACAAGAAGAAATAAGAATTGCCAATTTCTAACAACATCGTCGTATGTCACATTACCGGTATTAATTAACGGAAATTCAACAGTTATATCTTCACCCTCAGTAGGGTAATTATAAAATTTGGCCTTTTCAATATATGTAATTTGCGCCGGACTATTTAAAGATGCGAGAGCGCCGGCAATACCTGTCGCAACTGCGGCTCCTACTCCTAATGTTTCTTGCTTACCGAAGCCTGTTTCTCCTGAATCAGCGAAACTATTTGATTGTGTTGTTTGATTGTTATTAAAGTACGGTAAGACATAAACCCAGCCTGTAGGGTCGGTAAGATAGAGATTTCTATAAGGAGCTAACCACGGGCTACTATTAACAGTGGAATTATTGTCATCGGCAAATGTATTTCCTATTGCATTGCTAACTTGCGCGTAAGCATTTTTTGCTACACCTAAGCCTGACTGCACTACAGAGGAACTAGCTATTTGGCCACCAACTTTACTTGCTTCATCTGTAACCGCGGTACCGATTCCCTGCGCTACACTACCTACTTGTTGGCCTGCTGCAGAATTTGTTAATTTCGATAAAAAATTAGTCAATCCGCTTCCAACGCTTTGTAGTGCTGCTGTGGCTCCAGTTGATGAGCCAAATTGTTGGATATTTTGAATTGTTTGCGCGCCTCCACTAAATGTCTGCCCTAAGGAATATTTTAATTGACTAATTAAAGCATTAGTTCTTAATTTACGTTCAGTTAAAATAATTCTCGGTACTTCAGCTCGAGCTACATCACCAACAGGAGAATACGTCCAATAAAAATCTCTTACAACATTTACAAGGCTAGTTGGAGTCTTGATACTACCAGTACTAATTCCGTTAGATATAGAGCCAGCGGGTTTAATCTCAGGTAGAGCTAGTGTATTAGGTGATGAAGAGCTTGTACCTATACTGTTATTAGTGAATCCCCAGAGGAAGTTTGGCATACAATTATTTAGTTAGTTTTATCGCTGTAGGATGGCCTGTCTGAAGGCAGAACTTGTGACAGGATTAGAATTAACAGTGGTGGAGCTACTTATATTGTTAACGTTAACGTTACTACCATTACTCTGATATTTTATAAAAGCTTGTATAAGTTCTTTAGTATTGGTAGCAGTTTGTTTTTGATATTCAATTAATCCCTTTAAGAGATTTGAGTGCTCGTCTAGAGAATTATTCATATCACTCATGCTATCTGCAGTATTATCTTCGTCATTATCAGTATCTGGTATAAATGTCTGATCAGTTGGCTGTATAGTTGTAGCTTGTGGTATTGTGTTGTTGTTTGTAACAGCTTGTGGTGCGTTTGTTGTATTTGTATCAGATGCCTCTTCTGTCTTTTTACTAAAAGGATTTTGCCAATGCCATCCGCTACCTTGTGTTTTAGATGTTTTACTGTCTGTAGTTGCAGTGGTATCGGTAGGAGATGTTTTTTTATCTGTCGGTTCACCGTATCCTGCGACTCCTAACATTTTTGCAACTCTCGATCGTACGCTAACTCCGAGAATGGATTCTGGTAGCATATTTAAAACGGCACTTATAAGACTATCTTTAATAGTTGTAAAAAATGTATTAATATTACTAAAGTCACCGGTTGTAACAGCTTGCGCAATATTTTTGGCTCCACTTTCAATTAATTTACCGATATATTGTAGCGGTTCAATTGCTTCACCAAGATATCCTAATACATCTCCCCACTTACCGCTAGCAATCGCTTCACCTGCTTTTATTAACGAACCAATAACAGGAATTTCCTTTACTTTATTATAGATCCAAGATGTAGCATCCGCAATCCAGTTACCAGCAGATGCAGCTGTATTTGCAATCGTTTCAGTGTTATCGAGCATATCAATAAGAATGCCAAGTGGTGGTATAGCTGCTTTAGCTAAGTACCCTAAAGCGTCTAGCCATTTACCGTCGGATATTGAATTTACCATATCAATTAGCGGACCGATTACAGGAACATATTTTATACGCTTTAAAAGCCATTTTGTAATTCCTCCAACAAAATCAATCGCAGGGGCAAGTGTATTACCTATTGTTTCTTTATTGTCAAGAAGATCAATTATAATACCGAGAGGTGGTATTGCAGCTTTAGCGAGATAGCCAAGGCCATCAAGCCATTTACCATCACCAAACGCCTTTACCATATCAATAAGTGGCCCAATAACGGGCACGTATTTTATACGATCACCAATCCATTTTTTAATAGGTCCAATCCAGCTCATATTCGCTGCACCAGCTTTTTCTGATCCACCGGTTTGCGTGTCTCTTACTGCACTAAATACATCTATTGCAATAGAAAGAGCTGTACCAACTACTGGTACAGAAGTTGCAAGAGCTGATGCTACGTCGAGTAGCGCACCAATAACATCTCCCTTCATTAAACGTGTAAAAGCGAACCCTAATCCAATAAGTGTACCAATAAACGGTAATCGCTTGAGAACCTTTTCACTCAAAAATTTTCCAATATTACCTAAGATAGCTTTAAACCCACCTTTACCTGCTCCCTTTGCAGCTACTTCACCGACTTCTTTAACAACACCGCCGGTAAATAAATTTTTCAATGCTTTTGCTATACCGCCAAAAAGTTTGCCTGGAGCTTCAGCTATATACTTAAAAACACCTTTTAATCCTCTCATAGCACTAAAAACAAACTTTCTACTTTCTTTGGAAAGTTCTTTAGCAGAATTTATAGCAAGCTTGCTAAGTTTTCCAAATTCTTTTTTGAGAATATTAGTACCTACACCTAATAAACCTCTTCCAAGAAGCTTTTTAAGGCCTTTGTAAGGCCCAGAATCCTTTAGCCCGCTCAAGAGCGTAGCGATACCTGCGATAGCAAGGCCTGCACCAGCAAGCAACGGTCCAACAGCACCTAAGAGTCCACGAACAATCGGCATTACAAGTTTACCAATATCTTTAAGAACTGTTGGTAATAATTTAAAGAGTTTACCAGCAAGCCATTCAAATGGTTTTAGTAAACCGCTTAATAATTTACCAAATAAGCCGCCAACACCTTTTAATCCCGCTAAAAGTTTTTTCCACCAAGGTGTTTTTTCTTCTTTTTTTTCTTCTTTTTTTCCTAAAGCTACAAGCAATCTGTCTGTCTCGTGAGAGATAAATTCTGTCAACCGCTTAATATTATCACCAAGTATGTTTTCAATAAATACTCTTGTTGCAGGCGGAATAAAAATATCGACTTGTGTGTGAACTTTTGGATCATCAACAACTCTTACAGGCATTACTTTCGCACTACCTGAAATGACTTTCGATGCTGTTATTGCTTCTATATCAAAGATAGTATTACCTTTTTTAACGCTCTCATCTGTATCTTGCTTTATCTCTTTATTAGTATTTTTTTGTTTATCAATTTCCCTTACGTCGATCGGTTCTTTTAATTGCTTGAGATATAATAAAATCTGATCAAGCTTTTTAAGAGGTTCATCAAATGGTTTAAGTTTCTGACCAAGAAGACCCTGGATATTTTCCAAGAGACTAGACGTCAGCTTTAATTCGGATTCAACGTTACCGAAGACTGATTGTAATTGATCAAATGTTATACCGTCCATCTATATTATTTAGTACTAAACAATCTAGATGTAAGTACGATTCAATTACACGCTAAAGAAGCTACCATCGATTTCGATATTTGTATCGCCAATTGTTGTAAATTTAGCTTCAAAATCTCTATAATTTTTTATAAATTCCAGCACCTTGCCTGTGAGGTTAGATGGAAATTTTTCAATAATGGCAATTTTATCTTCGACTTTAAGGTTGGCAAAAGTTACTGCTTGGTCCTCGGTCTCTGTTTTAAATGTCACTGTTTTTATAAACTTAATAATTTCGTGAATAAAGAGTTCACCGACTAAAGTCTTAATATCCTTGTCTTGGATGCCTTTTAACTTATTGATAGCTGCAAGACTAACATCTCTATCTGTATTAAGGCGAGGTACTTCTAATACAACAGTTAAGTTTTGAATATCGATTACTGTATTTAGTTCTTGCTTGCTTACATTAATCGTGGGAATTTGATTAAGCAACTCGCTTAAATCGTAAACATTTTCTTCTGAAGAATATTTGCTATCTAGCCCACTAGCACGAAGAGCAAGTGCTATAGCAGGGCGATCAAATGTATAAAGCTTATTAACTTCAACAGCTGAATCGATAAGATTTTCTTGAATAATACTGTAAAAATTAACAATAAAAGAAAGCTTGGTGAGTGTCTCATCGACAGATGCTTTAAGCAGATCTTTTTGTTGTTTGAGGTTTAAATTCTTAAATTTAACTTTTTTAGCTAAAGACGGAACAAAAACATCAATACCTGTTGATTGGTTTAAGGTGTCTAATTGTTTGAGAATATCACTTACATTACTGCTCATACTATTATATATGGTTGTTATTCGGTAAATTCAAGCTTTTCTTGCGTTCTGCTTTTTCTTCTTTATCTCTTTCATCTTTAAAGAAGTTAATATAAATGTTCAATTCAGCAGGTGTCGATGTTCTAATTAACTCAAAGTCAATGCGAAGCTTATTAATTAAAAAATATTCAAGCTCGTATATAGATAATAAACCGCGTTTAAATGTAATCTTTAAAAACTCGATTATAGAATTTGAGAATAGATTTAATGGTATATTTATCTCTGTTTCAGTTGTTGAGAATGGTGATCGTATGGATAATAGATTTATATTGCGTAAATTGCAATTAAAGTAGTTAATATAATCTTTGATATCGTTTAGAACTAGAGCTGGTAATCGATCCGTGAGGGTTTCTGTTATTAATTCTGTGCTGTGACCGTTGAGAGTAACTCTTTTAATAATATTATTGATAACGGTTAAATCTCTTTCCTCAATATTGAGAATAGATGGCATACCGAGATTAATCTGTAAAGTATTGTTATTATATTCTTTTGTCGTTAGATAGACGTCTTCAGCGAGGTTTAAATTTTGTAATTTATCAATAATATCTGAAAGTTTCACTATTGAATTAAACTGCTTTTGTGTAACCGGGCAGTTGACAACTAACTCTAGTGATGGTGAAATACAAATTGATCGTACTGTAAGAAGAAGGATAAGTTTATCTAAAAATGAAAACGAAAGAACATTGTCTTCATTAGGACAAAGATCGATCAAGAGGTTGTCAAAAAACTTTGCAACAATTTCATCATTATCGTTAGTAATAGTTTTAACTAAATGTTTATATCTACCGAACTGTAATTCCTTTATCTGTACTGTCTTTTTCTGACCAGGTAGGTAGACTGTATATACAAACTGTCTCACAAGGATTACTTAAGACATGTGACCGGGAAACTCAATGCTAGACAGGTGAGCCGTATCCCTTAAAGATACTAGGGTTACCAATTTGTGGTGCACCGTTTTGAGCGAAGTTATTAATAATTTCAACAATTGGTAAGTAGAGGTTGTTTGATACTGTGTAGTTAGAATATGTCCAGCGGGTATTAAAAACAGTCATCTTTTCTTCTGTATATTCCAAAGTCTCTTCATTTACTGTAAATGGTACACAGTTATAGAAATTCCAAATCTTACGAGGTATCATTGATACACCAGCTCTGGAGCGGGTATATTGCATTACGTGCATATTAACCTTCATATTTTTAATCGATTGTGTAACATCACCAGGGTCTCTAGCAACAAGTCCAAAGTGTGCAGCAAGAATTACCCAAGGTCGAATTACAAAATCAATAAACGAAGTATTTGTTTCTCTAAATCCAATATCTAAAACCGGTGCTTCGTGATTTCTACCGCCGCCGAGCACACCGGGTAAAAAGCCTCGGTTATTATCGATCGCAGCGCTTTCTACATTCCACGCTTCATTTGGTATTGTTATATTATTTGCAAATAAACAGCCAATAACTTTATTTGTTGGATATGATGTTAATATGTTTTTAGCGCTATCTATATCGAATCCACTCTTAGCACCATCTGTTCTCTCTAAGCCCTGAATAATAGAGGTCGTAAGACCTGGTGGGTAGCTATCGATAAGAATAACCCATTGAGTTGACATGGGTATGGCAGTAAACCATGACTCCATCTGGGTTAAAAAATAATCCCGTGTACTAATAATAGGTACAGCAGGTAAGTTTAACCCAAAAAACTGAGTTACCTGAGGTGCAAAAAGAGGATTTGCACCTGTTCCTATTCCGGCAATATTTTGTCCTAAACTATCTAATGCACTACTAAAAGGATCATTCACCTAATTATTTAGCTTAGGTGGCTGCCTTCTTTAGGGAGATGTACGGGTGAAGTAGTGGTAAGCCATTGTAGCTGTGAACTCAATGGTTTGCCCTGTACCTGCGGCAATATTGTATGAAAGAGCACCAACACTACGTGGCGAAACACCGATAAGGTTATATGTCGCGACACGATTTAATTGGTTATCAAGCTGGGCGAGATTGATGACAGATGTTTGCTTAGGTACGAGGTAATCGCCGGTACTGTTAGCGTCGTCAAATGTATAGCGAGACCAATCTTCGAACTTCTGCCTGATCTGTGACTGGGCATCAGCGTAGAATGTCATGCTATAGGCTTCAGATCCGGGGTAAGTTGCATTACCAGGAAGATTGAAGTTGAGACCCATATACGGTACAGGTACATTTGTAATGGCTCTCTCAGGTAGTGTCGCTGTCTTAACGTAAACAAGATCGGTGTCTCCGAAATTAATTACTTGGTTAGCAGCGTTAGTAGCGCCACCGGTTGAGATTGATAAAACTCTAAAGCTAAAATCACGTGCGAAATCGCGATTAGCCGCTTCATTGTAGAACGTTGAAATTAATTGGTTTGTATCGGCCATAGTATGTAATTATTTAGTTGTTTATATCTCAATTATGCAATAATCTCAGAGAAGTTTTGATTTGTTCTCGTAGCGTAGAAGTTAACTAAGATGAATTCAGCGGTTCTAACCGGCTTAATATAAATGTCAATAACAAGTGAATTGTCATCAATTATAGCAGGTGTATTATTTCTTTCATCGCAGACGATCAAGTAATCGTACAACCCGCTTGTATTCTTTGCATTATTGAAGATCGGTGTAAGGACGTTGAGAACTTGCGTTCTTGTAAAGAGTGTATTAGGCTCGAATACGTAATTTCTTGCGACTGCGTTTGTCTGATTTTCAAGCGTTAAGAATAATCTACGAACGTTGATACGATCGAATGCACTTGGAAGCTTGGACATTGTCTTTTGACCGTAGATAACATATCCTTCGTTAGGGAAGAATGCTACAGGGTTGAGGCTGATGTTATAGAGCTGATCGCGTTGCTTCTGATTGGGATAGATAGCAGTATCTGTTATACCAGCTACAACACCGCGTGTATAACCTGCAGGCGCGAACCAGGGTTGATAATTTGAATCTGTTCTAGCCATGGCTGCGGCAGCAAATCCTGAGAATGGTACCCAGACATTTCTGCTTGAGGACTGATCAGGTACTTGAGCAACGTTAGCATACGAGACTGTATAGCTATTATTAATAGCTGCCATCGAGTTGTAAAGAGGCCAGAAGATATTCGTTGAGAAGTTATTGCTAGGGTCTGTAAGAGTCTTAACATTATTCTGTACGAAGATGTTTGTAATAGGATCAGCAATAAAGACGTGGTCCTTACGCTGTAGTGAAGCAAATGATACGAATTGCTGTGCTACGGCTTGATAGTTTACAGCGATGGCTGCACTCTGCCCTGTACCGTCTTGTGCTGTGAGATTGGTGAAGTCGGTGTTACTATATGGAACAGTATCATCAAAATAACCTGATGTTAATGGATTGAATGTATTTGCGTAGATGGTGCCGAGACCAGCTTCACATACGATTGAAAGCGGATAGAGATCGGCGTTAGCCATACTATTGAGCATTGTATTGACCTTTGTTGGTACAGTGCCAATTGCCTTTGTTGTTACGTTTTCAATGGTGTATTCACCGAGAGCAAAGAGTTGTGCGGTATCGCCATACTGCTTGATGAGCGCATTGTAGGTGGCTGATGTTGCACCTGTGCGAGTTGCGAACGTATCAGCACCAGTTACACCGGATGAAATAGTATCGAAACTAAATGGTACACCGCGAGCTGAATTTAAGAAACGTACACTCTTGTTTGGAGTACCGCTAAGATTCAACCAGGTAGTTGAATTCTTGTTGGAAATATATGGATTGACGAGAGTTATAATGTTAGTAGAAGGTCCGTCAACTGTATCGAGATAATAGCTTACAGCAGGTCCACCGTTTGGATTGTTGATCTGACGGTAATAATCGAGTGAAGCGTTATACCCTTCTTGGAAGACATAATCAAGTTGAATTGTGTCAGGTGAGAAGACCGACTGACGAAGCTTGAATACGCCAAGATTGATTGTGTCATTGAATTGTACACCTGATGTATCAAATGTTGCAAGGCTTTCAACGGCTTGTGATACGCTATTAGTAGTGCCTGCGTTTGTTGCAGAGAGGGCGAATGTCAAGCGCTGTGAGGGGACACTGACGTAGCCTGTTGGACTGATAAAGCCGGTTGTATTAACCGAGGCAATATTGTTAAAATCATCGTATTGGGTAGCGCGATTGAGTGCTGTATTATCGGTGATACCGATGTATGTACCTTCAAAGCGGCTATTAATGGAGGTTTGTGCTTCATTGAGCACGATTAAACCTGCAGTACCGAGGTTTGCGAGAGGCGCGGCTGAACCTGCTGATGTAAAGCTTGTTACCGGGTTACCAGAGGCGTCAGCGGCGGACGTTGACCAATTGAATGCATTACCGCGTTGAATATTAAGATAGTCGGCGTTAGATAAGCTAATATGGGTTGGTGCGCCAAAGAGATACGTAATACCGGAGGCAGAAGCGGCGTAATTTAAATTCGTTGAAGTAATTGTCTGTATACCTGTGTTTGTAGCAGAAAGTTGTGCTGCAACTACAGGATAAACAAGAGCGCTATATTGATTTGCTGTACCGAGACCGGCTCCAGAACCATATGGAAGACGATAGGCAGTAACGTTAGCAGGAGACTGAAAAACGGCCTTTACGGTTTGATAGAAATAACGCTCCGCGGCATTAGTCGGTGTACCAAAAACTTGTTCAAACTCTGAAAGTGAGCTAACTGTTATAGGTGATGAAGAAGGTCCTTTAGGAGCAAACCCAGGAATTAAAATATTTGTAGGTGCTACAAAACTCGCTGCAAGTGAAAGATCAACTTCGCTAATTTGTACGCCGGGACTTTGAATTGTTCTTGCCATATAAAGTATTTATGGTGTTTGCGAAATATTTTTTTAGCTTTTAGAGATTTTCTACTTCCCATATAGGAGTTACATGGAGCTGTGAGTAACTGAAGGTGACTGTTGTTTCAACTTCACCTGAATCTTTATAAGAAAATGAAATACCGCCTAGATTTGTCGGAAAAGCATCAGTATATACAAAGCTAATAATGCGCTTATTATATTCATCAAGACCATATATAGTAAGGTTTGTCTTGTACTGGTTGTTTAGTCCTCTAGCATTAGAATTCACTACACTCTGCGTGGGAGATGTTAATCCGGTACTATCATATGTACCGGTAGTGTCGTCATTAAGAAGATTAAGCCAGGTATAAAGAACCCAATAATTATTAAATCGATTATCTACGATAAACTCAACGGTTAAAGGCGGATACGGGTCACGGGAAAAAGAAGTTCCTGTATATGTTTGACCTGCGTATCTATTTTGAATAGCAGGTATAGAGATATCCGGTACAACAGCTCCTGCGACAGAAAATTGCATGGTATCGGGTAAAATATTCACATTATCACGTACAAATTTTGATGTAATCTGCTTTAACGCGGGCGGAACATCGAGGACGAGGAGGAATTTATCTTTTCTTGAAAGATTAAACGGGCTTTGTGTGTATGATACAGCGTTTGACATAATATAATCAGCCTAATAATTTCCAACCCTGTTCTTCCATATCATTAATATCTGTTTTTTCCGGTGAATCACCAATATCAAAAAGAATAGGCATGGGTATACCTTCTTCCTTATGTTGTTCATTACTATACATGGATGTAGGGTTGATGAAATATTTAATACCGTAATCTAGGGATTTAATATGGAGTGGCCGTTTATTATCATCCAAATCGACTATCTCATAATACTTCTCTGTAATCTCATTTTCTAAAATCATTAACGACCAAATTAAACTCATGACTCGGTCATCGTGGTTACCGTTACCGGGTTTTACCGACCAGGTGCCATTAGGATAACGAACAAAGTTTTTTATCTCCATTAACGTCTTAATGTCTTTAATTCTTACAACGTTAAGTTCGTTCATCCAATAACGCATGTTCATGACACCCTTATATTTTGTATTAGTGTGCGCTACAACCCCTGGTTTATTGAAGATCTTGTCACCTGCTTTTGACCCGTATGTTACAATATTCTCATATCCAATATTATTTTTTAATTGATCAACAACCTGGGCACCGCAATTATTTCTCTCAATTAAAGCTGGAGGATTACCCCAATGCTGTAGGATTTCGTGTAATTTTGTTGTAAAATTATACGGGCTAATATCATTATTATGGTAAATTGCCACTTGTTCTATATTACGTAAATCAGTAATATCCAGAACTTGGATAACCGAAGCTGCTTCCTTTACACCTTCTGCTACGTCAACGCCAACTACATAAAGACGTTCTTTATCTGGTTCTTTCCAGAGAAGATAATGACCATCGTCAAAAACAAATGTTGGTTCTTGGCATTCAGCCTTTAACTGATCGAAGAAAGCTTCATTAATCGCGCTTTCACCTGACTGTAGGAAGGTATTACCGAACTCCTGATCAAACTTTTCTCTACTACCCATCTCACGGATTGTCTTGTTTTTCCATTTTTCATCTCTACCTGGAACCTCCCACCAGTCAACACGTTCTGCCTTCCATCCATTGTGTTTTTCTGGATCTTCTTCCATAGCTCCTTCATAAAGCTCATGGAATAAATTACCGGTTCCATTAGGCGTACTCGCTACGAAAATTTTGGATTTTTTGGAAGATGAAATAATAGGATAGACAGAGGCCCAGAATTCTTCAACAAGGTGATTATCGATAAAGGCTAACTCATCTAATAGGACAACATTTACGGAATCGCCGCGGCCGGCGTCACTGCTTGTTGTACTAATACCAATACTTGAACCATTAGCTAATGACATCGATGTTTTACCATATTCAACAACACCAGGCTTTAGATAATTCGGTAATTTTTCATAAGCCATCCTAACGCGCTTAAAAATATTAATAGCGGTTGATTCTTTGTTAGCAACAATAAGAACGCGTTGATCGGGTTGAAAACATACTATCCAGAGAGCGTATATAGTAAAGAGAGTAGTATTGTGTGTGGGTATTAACTGCTTACCAGCGAGATATAAATTATCTACACTATCAACAGTAATACATCTAACAGGTACCGACGGCACTTCAACAATTTGTTTTATATAATGCCATTGTGCGCGAAGATGTGACTGTGCAGTAGGCGGCTTTACCTGAATTCTACTACGCTTAAACGGTAGACGACATACAAATTCTATTGGCTTAAATGTAACGATAGCGGAGATATTACATTCAACGCCTCTCAATTTAGGTACATACTCTCTATATGTAACTTTATATCCAAGACTAGTTATGAGCTCTTTAACCTGCTTGGCTAATTCTAAATTTGTATTATAAAAACATGCATTTCCTCTATCATTAATATACCCATCACTATCAATAAGCCCTTGTAGTAGAGCGAGTCGCTGCTGTCTGCCTGCAAGCATGTATTCATTAGGAATATGCTTATTGTTTTTTAGGTTATTGTTTTTGATTAATCCGGATAAACTTTCTGTGTGTAAATTTTTTGTTGATGTTATTCTCAACGTATATACCTCTTTCTTATATTCATGTAAAATTAATTTGTCGAATTGTTTTTGCTGGGTATTAAGAATATCTATAATTTCGTGTATATCTCGTCTACCTACAGTTATAGTACCACTAGCACTCGCTCCGTCCCCTAGCCACAATCCAAGCACATAAGGCTCAATAGGTAGTTCCTTTTCAATTCCCGTTACTCCGTTTATACATACAGGTATTCTATGATTAGGTTCTTTGCAGTATGGCGCGTATAATGTATCGACAATCTGCTGCGTAGTTTTTACTGTACCACTTGTCTTTCTTTCATTTCTCGATTCTGTAAACCATAGATGATCTGCATCGGCAATAATTTCCTCACCATTATCAAATATTACTTTATAACATTTACGGTTATCAAGGGTCTCGTGGGCATGCACGATATTGCAAGGTTCACCATCAGCTCCGTATACTCGATCGCCTTTCTTAAGCTCACCCATTGTTGACCACCCGGATGTGGTTAATATCGGCGTATCTAGTGCAAGTGCCTTACCACTCTGTCTACTTGATAACATACATACAAATCGATTATCACGGAGCGACCGAAGGATGCGTTTTTGATAGAGATGGAGTTGTATTTTTATCTTACCTTCATCAAGATTTGTAATATAAAAGAAATTTTCAGCAAAATAAAGAATATTCTTTTTGCATTTTTCTATATCCTTTATCCACTCTGGGTTCGAGTTATAGTCGAATAAAGCATCCGGTGTCGGTAAACTTTCATTACCTAGATAAAACTGCTGTTTCTCTTTTTTAGTAGCCATTTAGTATAAATAATTAGGCAATATGAATAAAGCACGCAATCTTGTTGAAATGGGTGAATTCTACGCCTCAACAGTACTTACTGAAGGTAAGAAGAATTTCCCGCCTAAGGACACTTTCGCTACAGCTGGTAAGAAAACATCTGATGTAGTATTACCGAAGGGATTGAAGACAAAAGCTTATGATAAGCGTGGCCCTTTAAGCAATAAAAATGAAGAAGCTCTTGTTAAGCCTCTTGAGGCAAGAGACGCTAAGGACAAGAAGACTTTTACAGGTGTTGAAAAACTTTCACTGGCCCCAGAAAAAATGGAAGTAGAGACTATAAATAATTCTATGAACAAATCTATTTTTGATCGACTCTATGAGGACGTCATGTCCGATAATATCAATACACCTGCTGACGCTGAAACACACGATGCTGAAGCTCTTGGTCTTCCAGGTACGGAAGAGCATGAAGGTGAAGTAACAATCACTCTTGATCGTGAGCTTGCAGGAAAGCTTCACGACGCTCTTATGGCTGTTCTCGGTTCTGAAGAAGAGCATATCGGTGATGAAGAGCATATCGGTGATGAAGAGGGTGAGCTCGAAGGTGAGAGTGAAGACAGTGAGGACACACTTCCTGAAGCTACTGAACTTAAGGAGCTCCCTGCTAGCGCCGGTGCTTCACTTCAGAGCAAGAAGAACATCGTAGGTGACGAGACATCAAAGCTTGTCAGCAAGGGTCACGGTGAAGGCGGTAAGCTCACATGTGAGCCTGAACTCAAGCCTGTTTCTGACTCAAAGGGCAAGACTCTTGAAGGTAAGAATAATAAGGTTGCTTCTTCAAGGACCTCTAAGGTTGGTACATATCTTGCCGGTAAGTAATATATAAAAATAGATTATAAATTAAAGGGCCTTAGCAATAAGGTCCTTTTTTTTGTATAAATATATCTGTGAAGAGCTTTAAAGACTTTATTTTCGAAAGGTTTAATCCGCATTTTAACAAAAAAACAGGTGAAGCAAGACAGCACCGTCATATGGCTAATATGATTCCAGATGTTAATTCACATTCTGCTACAGGTGGAAAGACTGTTCCGGAGTATTGCAAGCATGATAATAACGCTGTTCAGGAATTCGAGACTCTTAAAACAATGAACAGCGGGACCAAGACAATTACACTCGCTAAGGCCCGTAAACTTAAAGATCAATTTAATCTTAGTGAATTTAAAGGTACCCTTGGTAATACAGGGATACATTTAGCTCCTCATCATGAATCGGGTTTCTTTACATTAACCAAATAATGACTATTGAGACAAAAGACTTTTATACAGGTAACCCTGCACCGCAAATCTACCCTGCAAGTGTAGACTATTCACCTAATCCCTGCATTCGCTTTACTGACAAAACTAATAATCAAAATGAACGTATTTTGTATGCAAACTATTGGCAGGAGCAAATTAGCTTATACGGGCAGCAGGTACAGTACTACGTTAATACTTTCAATACATTATCAGCTGATATGCTATATGGTGAACAACCTACACAGCAATTTGCACCTCCAATGCCAATTATTCTAGCGATTAATTTAAATGAAAACGCGCTTATGCTTAGTAAGTATGGCTTACTTTCCGAAGACGAAGTAACCGCTTTTTTACCGTATAATAGCTTTTACGCTACATTCGGTAATGGAACAGAGCCGAAGTCTGGAGACGTATTTCAGATGTCAGAGTATGGTAATGACCGTGTTAATGGCCGTAATGGTAACTTTTATGAAATTACCGAACGTCTAGATCAAGATATTGCACAGATCAACCCACTTGCCGGTCATTATGTCTGGTTGATTAAGGCGAAGCGGTTTGAATGGTCATTTGAGCCCGGATTATCAGGCGAAGCTGTTAATCAACAGGTATACGATGATACACGCAATCCTGCGGCTTCCGGTGCACAAAAACCGTACAGCTATAGTGCTGATATCGCGTCAAAGGCTGTGTTCGACTATAGTCTAACAGACTATAGTGATGTATACGGTGGTTACTCTTAAGTGTCTATTTTACCAATATTTTTAGTATAATCAGGTAATGCCTCGTTACGTAGCTTGGCAATAAAGTTGTCAGCGTCTTTACTTACTTCAAAAGGTAATACAACTCGCGAACGGTCAGTGCCATCAAAAGTATATGCTAGAGTGCTATCTTTTTGTGCAGTAATATTTGTTAATTTGTAAAAAATATTGACATTAAATTGATTTTCCAAAGACTTAAATCCTCGACGAGGATCAGGCTTTATACTAAAGCTGGTACCGATGATATAGTGCATGGAAGTTTAGGTGCTGTAATAGCATTGTTGGCCTCAATTTCTTCTAAATCTGATTTCATGGAAAGAAATCGCTCGTCAATATATTTCTGAAAAGCCAGAGGCTTAATCCAATCTACATCTGTCTCAATAGAACGCTTCTTTAACTGCTCGACTCTCTTGTCTACAATTTCAATACCCTCTAGTAGGCATAGCCAGCGAGTATATTCGTCGTAAGACATGTTGTGTGACTTGAGACTATCTTTTAGTGGTATTAATTCGCTTGATGGTATCGATCGCATATCCGAGTATTATGTATGAAATTCGCTGCACGTCAAGAATATTCTTCTCTTTATTAAAATAATTTAATATAGTGTGTATAGAATCAATATTCTGTATCGCACCATTAATAGAAGTATTAAGCGCCTTAATTAACTCGCTCTTATATTCATCCTTTATCTCAGATATCTGTACACTCCTCGTAAGGGTATCGATATACAGTAAAAGTAAATTTTTAATAATATTTTTATCTAAAAAACTTTCCTTTTTATAAAAAATTAACCCCTCTTCTAGAGATTTATAGCTCTGTAAGTCTAGTTTCTGTCTTAGTAAATTCAAAATATCATCGAAAGACGCTTGTTGCTGATTTAACGTTACAGTAAATCGATCAGCAACCCCCTCTTCTGTCAGGTTATTAATGCTTTCAGGTATTTCCATTGTCTGTAATAACTAAGGGTACGGGGGCCGGTAACGTTACACTGGCAATAGTCTCTGTCATAAGAGCTGTCTCAGTACTAATATACACGCTTATGTTTTTTTGACAATGATCGCACTTATATGAATTATTGGTATTCAAAACAATAGGTATAAATTCAGTCTTCTTTAGTGTACACGGGCACGTAACTTCTAAGCCTTGAAGGCTAAACTCTTTTATTCTCTCATTTTCAAGTTTTTTATTTCTAAGTTCAATGTATACATTGAGCGTAGTAGTGAAGGCATAGTATATACCGAATTGAATAATAACACCGAACAACACACCGGCGAGTAGGTTAATGCCAAAGTGTTTTAGAATAAAACCAAATAGAATAGCAGTTACTACTAGTACTGTTAATTGTGTTAAAAGTCTACTAAGCATTATATTATAATAATGCGATTATTATTAAAATCAAGCGTCTTCGGCGTCTTTGTCGATAACTACAAATATTTGTTTGAGCTCTTTTAAGGAGTTATTGAGACATGTTGTAATTAACTCTAACTCCTTTTTAGCTTTTTCGTCTCTTTGTACGAGCGGATTACGTAATGCTGTTTTAAAATTGGTAATTGCACTCGTTGTATTAGTGATTAGGTCACCAAGAATAGATACAGTATTGGGTATTGGATACGGTAATACGTTTTCAGCGCGAGAATTATTTGGACTTTGTGATTGATACCCTTTATCTTTGCTGAGAAGATCATTAAATTTCATTTTAATTGCACCGAACTCGCGGGCTGCTTGACCAGATACCCACTTATTATACATTGAGACAGTATCTTCAAATAGAACCTTCTTTTTCATGTGAAATTATTTAATCTTCAACATAAATACTATTATGAGTTATTTTAAGTCGAGATTTGATTATATTTTAGAAGCGGATACAGCTCCAGAAGCTGTACCGGCACCAGAAGCTGTTCCCGCTAATGATCAAGAGGCTATGGCTCAACAGTTAGATACAGCTAAGCCTTCAGATTTTGATGTTAAGGCAGCTGAAAGACAGACACGTATTGACCATGTAAAAGTAGATCAAATCAATATACTCAATGATTGGATTAGTCAAATTGACGCTTTTGTTGTTTATCTTAACGACACAAACAGTAATTCAATTCAAATTCAACTTCATTCCGCTCCTTGTGATTCAATGTTTGAGAATATTGCAAGAAGTGAAAAGAAGAGGATATCACGTCTTGCAGCTGATCTCGGTACCCTTGCTCAAAACTTTAAGGGTTATCTCGCTTCTGCTAACGATTAATCTCTAATCTCAGACATTAAAAGCTTTGCTTTTAATCCGATGTAGGAATTACTAATAATAAACTTCGGAGATATTTGATTTATATTTGCAGCTAAGCAAACGTCGTTAATATCTTTACACGATCTGCCTATCTTTTCCGGCCAGATGAAAACCGTCTCATTCATATCAATTAGACGCTTTGTCTTGACTCTACTAGCTTTATCTTGCCATTGACTATCAAGTACCCAAATTCGCTTGAATAGATTAAAGCCATTAATCTGCGATTGCTGTAGACTAGAAAACATATTATTACTATTTTCTTGAATACCTGCTACAGCTGTCCCGTTCTTAACAAAGAACGCATCAATTGGTCCTTCAAAAATAAAAATATAATCGAGCTCAGGATCAATATTGTTGAGGTTGTAGAGTGACTTTTCTCCGTTTATCTTACTAAGGTATTTTGGAAGCTTGCCTACAGATTGTTTTAAAATCGTCCTTGATTGATAAAAGATAATTTCATCTTTCTCATCGTAGAATGGTATAATTAATCTATCTTTATGTACCCTGTCTGTAAGAGATAGCCAAAGTGATTTAGGCCTATTAATAGCAATATCTAGCTTTCGTGCTTTAATTACTTCAATAACCTTTTGTACCACAGCATTATTTTTATGGTAATTTATTTGATGATCATCAAATAAATTAATGCAGTCAAGCGGTAGCTTATGTGTAATTTTAACCGGATCTGGTTCAGCTTTATCTGTAGAGATATCGGTAGGTAAAATATCATATGTTCTAACTTCTTTTATAATTTCCTCGTATGTCTGATTAGATACTTCTTGAATCCATTTTAATGGCTTACTAAACCACCCACAGTTATGGCAACAAATAATGTTATCTTCAACGAGATAGTAGCACCTACGCTTTTTTAGCCATGATGAACCTTCACGACATATAGGGCATCCCGCCTCATATGTATTTGATGACTTCTTATACTTCGGATAGCCTGCATATTGATAGTACTTCTGTACAATATATTCCTGAGGAAGTATCACGCCATTAGTATAATGGCGTTTTTAAATAAAACAAGATTATTATGCCTTAGCTTGTTTATTGATATCCTTTATAGAAACAATGCCCTTGTGAACAAAGACCCCGGAAGCAGGATCTGTATATATAGCTTCAGTGATTTCCTGATTACCCTTGATATAGGTTCTAAGTGTCGGGCGAATTGGTTCACCACTAATTGGAGACTGAATGACTTTTGGTTGGATAATATCCATATAGTTACTTAGTCTTCAGTATCTTCTAATGCTAGAACTTTAGTTTTATTATACTGCTGCATACATGTTTTAAGCACATACGCAGGAAGCTGCTCGACAATATCGACAATTCCGCTCTCGATACCGGAATCAAACTTATCAATAGGTATTTTTCTAATATCCATATTAGGTAATACCAAGAAATTATAATTAGAAGAATCTTTTTCTGCGTAAACTAATAATTCACCTAAGTATCTACCTGCTGTAATAGCGTAGATAAAGGATTGACGTGGATGCCTTTTCTTTAAAAAGGATTTAATCCTGATCAGGTCCTTCATTCTCTATATGACTGTGAAAGAATTTATTAATGAGAGTAACAAGAGAATCTGCTTCTTGCTGATTATGTGCAGAAATGCATTGAATGGGTTCTCCATCAAACGTGTAACCGAGAATAATAAAGGACGCTAGATACTCTTCAACCTGTGTTGAAAGGGTTTTCAGATCTTTCTTAATACCGTTTTCACGAGTGGTGAGATTTTCTTGCAACGAAGAAATCATTGCCTTGCGGAGTACTTCCTTGTCTTCAGGGTTTAATTTAACCTCCGATTTCTCCGATTTCTTCATTTTTTTCTCCCTGTTGTTCTGACTCTTGTCGCTCATTGTTAATATTTATCCTCTTGACAAGATATCTCGATTTACCGTGATAGTTAATATTATTTGATACTCCGCGAGTAATGAGATAATCGATAATTACTTCAATGCTATCGGTTTTAATGCTATAATTTTTGGGTACTTTACAACCACCGTCATTCAGTTCAAATAAGATTTCACCTAAATCATTTTTATTGGCATAGCATGTAATCATTACAGATGACTCGCTAGGATTCACCATTACTGTCCATCGGCGTGGATCGCCTTTAGCATATACTGAAAATAAACGAATAACAACAAAGCCGTTATCACGGAGTCGTTTAATAAAATATCCTGGCGTTTTTAGTTTGTTGTTGCTCATAATTTTTTAATTTTGTATTGCTGAAACAATAAACTTTATATTTGTTGCTTCATTATTGGTATCAAGAGTTAAAAGACCGCGTGAAGACGCGATACTAGCTGTCAATACCTTGTATTTCATACAAGAAATTATTCTAAATAATTCAAATTTCAAGGGTATATAATTACTAATTTGTTCGCCCTTATAATCTTCAGATATCTTAATACCATAGGAGTCAGTATTTGCTCTTGTCTTATCTGTTAACTCACCAAATACGCTATCAGCTTTAAAAGAAATATAAATCTTATCAGTCTCAGTAGCTATAGAACTACCTTTAATAAGTGATACTACAGATGTATATGGAATGGTAAATGTACCATCAAAGGGTAATTCTTTTAATTTTTCAAGATTAATCTGCTTAGGCGTTTTAATAATATTATCATCAAATAGGTAGTATTTAAATCTAATCGAAGGTGATTCAAAACCGATATGATTAGTAGAAATATCTAAAGCACATCCTTTATCTTCAATACAAGAAAGAACTCTACAGAGTTTTTTTAAATCTGGTATGTTAAGATTTTTCTCTATTCCAGACAGTATGTTAGTGTATACAGCATGAACTACTAGAGTATTGTCCCCGGTCGCAATGATAGCGGAAACGTTTTTTGATGTAAGCTTTAATACAGCGCTATCAGCAACACGACTTAGCGGTGTTAGGAAGTTATTAAGAAAATCTTCTCTATCCGGTATAGTAAGGATCATGCTATTATATTAGATTCTTTATTCGCTTATACCAGCGGTAAATTAATCCTTTTTTTTAGTATCAGTAAGCTGAAGAAGCGTTTCTTCAATAAAAGAAAGTCTTTTTTCTAGACGCTGAAGTGAATCAAAGATGCGTTCGGAGAGTGGACTCGTTTCAAAATTAAATTCAAGCTGATTTTGGTCAACTATTGCAGACTGTTGTTCAATATCTGGCTGTACACTAGCTAAAGGATTAGTAATCTCGACACCCGTGAGATCAGGTTGTGGTGTGTGGTGAGCAGTAAGCTGTGGTTGTGGTATCGGGGATTGTACTGGTGCGGATGGGATACTATTAATAACAGCTGTGGGATTAAGAATCATACCTTGTAGCGTATTATTTTTTGCTACAAGATTTTTATCAAGCTCCTTTAAATCTCCAGTAACATGCTGACCCATAAATTGCAGGGTCAGCATCTTAATTTGCTCCGGAGTTAGCGCTGCGTCGTTAAACGTATCCATTAATCTTCAAGTCCTTTAAGGAGGTCTGCAATTGAATCATCATCAAGACTAGTAGGAGCTGCTTTTTTCTCAACAACAGGTGTTGTAGTAGGCTTTGGTGTTGTTGTAATCTTAGGGGCAGCAACAGGCGTTTCTTCAGCGTCTTCAACATCAGATGTGCAGAAGTAGTGAGCATTAAGAATATCCTTAAGCTCATCATAGCTCTTGACAGTGAGATAAGATTCGAGATCAAAAATATTATTATAAATCTCGTCATAAGAATCGGCATCCAGACCGATAACAGCCTTAGGAAGAGCGAACTTAGATGAGACATAGGTCGGGTAATCGCCTTGCTTCTCTACCTTGATACGGAAGCTACAACCGTTAGGCGAGAGATCGAAGATACGAGGTCCGAAGTCTGCTGCATCTTCGCCCTCAATAGCATCCATAATAATCTTATTAAGTTGACGGCCGAAGCGAAGAACCTTGATAGTACCGTTATTCTCAGGACGAACTGGATCGTTCTCAACATAGACATTAATCAACCAACTCTCCTTACGATTAAGGGCACGAGCCTTGTCCTTTTCTTCTTCTGTACCGTTACGACGGATACGATATCCCTCTTCAGCAATAGGATCACGCTGGTTCCAAGTAGTAGGGCTAATTACGTTAATTAGCTTACCATCTGCAAAGCTATTCCAGGCATATGAGTAGTAATGAAGAAATGTCTTATTGGGATCCTTAACGTTAGGAAGAAGGCGAACGGTATAGGTATTACCGACTTCAGTTTTAAGGTAATCCTTAAACTTTGTATTACTACCCTCAGTATTTTTGGTGAGGGCTGACTTAATGCTATCGAACATGGATGTTGTGAATGAGGAGCTCATAGTTAATTTTGTTTAGTATATGTTGTGGGTTTTGTATAATCAAGTAGTTTTTTTGTTTTTTATTTTTTGTATTCCAAGCTCAACCAACGTTTTTGCTTTTTTTGAAGCAAAAAACTTTAATCGAAACGTAGAAAGATTATTAAGAAAATCGTCGCCTAGAATGAATTTTAAGAGTTCAGAATCTTGAGCTCTTATACTACGTTCAAAGGCTTGAAATCCAAATAAGCTATAAACATTTACTCTATGTTCTTTAAGATGCAAGATGTAAGAAGCGTTATTGCCTGTTTGATGTTGAATATATTCAGATATATCAATTTCATGCTCTATACAGAAAGAAGAAATATATTTTAAAGATTCAATAATATTTTTTAATTGTTCGTCATTATCCGGGTCAAGCATTTCCTGTTTTTTCATAAACAGTGTATAAGCTTTTATTGCTTTTAGCGTGGCGTAGTAATCTAATTCAAAGTGCTCTTGATCAGAATAAATTTCGTACGGAGCTTTAATAAAATTTTCTAACTTAATGTGTGGAAACTTAGCTAAGAAAATTGCTATCTTCTTTGAACTATTAATGTATATATCGTTTAAATTACTAAAGTCTTTTCTATATTTAAAAGGTAATCCCTTTCTACTGCGAGAGATCCTAAGATGGGTATTATAAATGTGTTGCTCGAAATCTGTAAGAGATATCTCCATCTCTACATTGTAATCTTCTTTTTTGTATTATTCAAGTATTTCATTACGTACTTGCTCTTATGTAAGCTCGGGTCAAACGAAAGAAAAGCCTGTACAACAGCAAAATCATTATTTGCATCACAATAAAGCTTAAAAAGATCTCTTAAAGATTTATTTTGCAGTACCATGAGAAATACATTCGCGAGGTTTAATTTTTTAGCATGAATCAATGTAACGAATGAACAAAAGGCAAGAAAAAGATGTTCCTGTTCAAAGTCTATAAGTGTCCCGTCTTCTGTAATACGCTTCATTGACTTAACTAATTATCAATAAAGTAAATTAAATCAATGTTTTAATTAGAAAGAGCTGCTAGGGCATTTATCGTGCTAGTGCTAGCTTCGGTATCGTTTAGGTGCTCGTCTTCAGAGAGTGTTAGAGTTGAATAATCAATACGCAATACACACTGGCCGAAGTTTTGACCAAAGCGATTCTTCATCATACCCATTTTAATAACACCGAGCTCTCGATCTGTTGTTTCTTGCCAAATAGACATTATGACGTCAGCTGTCATAGCTAGTCCTGAGCTCTCCGAAATCGTTTCCATTCCTGGATCGGATACGCCAAAGCCACTTCTATTGACTTGGGTTGCTGAAATTATCGGGCAGTTAAAGATATATGTCAATGCTCGAAGCTGCTCGGTAATTTTTTTCACCTTTTCGTAGCTATTACCTTCTCCTGGGTATGTGAGAAGATTAACATAATCGAGAACAATGGCATCAAATTTTAAGCCTTTATCGCGGAGTTTCTTGATGTATGATTGCAGAAAACCAACAGTAATTGTTGATGGTGGAAATTCCTTAATAAGAATTTTGGCTCCAGGATTATTACCGGCGTACTCTTCGAGAGATTGTTTAAGTGTTGGTAGTTCAGTTCGTAATTTACTTAATGGAATTTTTGTAAGGTTTGAGCTAATTCTTTGCGCGTAAATTACCTCAGGCATTTCAAGAGAGATAAGTAAAACATTCTTACCTTGCTCGGCAATATTAATTGCTACATTACCAAGAAAGATACTTTTACCGATATTTGTTTCACCTGTAAAGATATAGAGTGCTCTACCGTCTTGCAAGAAGCCACCACCAATTTTTTCATCTAACCACGTCCAGCCTGTTGGTATATAATTAATTTGCGTACTTAGCGTATCGACGAGCTTATCCACGTCCTCGAGAAGATCTAAACCAATCTCTGTCGTTAATGAAATATTACATGATTCTT
>Ga0304729_1000204_pt1 | contig 41018 bp, 34 predicted proteins | sample C_131016_MF_Meta_FD_190475 | JGI IMG/M metagenome (GOLD analysis project Ga0304729, IMG submission 190475) | Freshwater microbial communities from Lake Croche, Canada to study carbon cycling - C_131016_MF_MetaG (v2) (version 2) | ecosystem: Environmental > Aquatic > Freshwater > Lake | place... | reverse complement strand
TCCAGCTCCACCGAGCGTGGCTAGCGGTATTCGTGTGGGTGCTCCTTCAGTCACAACGCAGGGCATGGGTCTCCCAGAGATGGCCAAGATTGCCGAACTTATTGGTCGTGCAGTCAAGACTGACTCCGCAGTTGAACACGCACAGATTAAGTCTGAAGTCACTGAACTTGTGACTGCATTTCCCGCGTATCCACGTCCTTAAGCCATAATCTCGGCTTATGCGCGAATACCTGCTGTGCCTTTTAGCGGCCGTTGCTGTCACTTATCTAGTGACACCAATTGTTCGCGTGTGGGCATTCCGGTTCGGCGCTATGGCCGAGGTTCGTGATCGTGATGTTCACAGCACGCCCACTCCGCGATGGGGTGGCATTGCCATGTTCTTCGGTCTGTGTGTCTCGGCGGCGCTAGCGAGTCGCTTGCCGCTGATGAGTAACATCTTTGCGGACAATCGACAATTCATCGCTCTGATAATCGGCGTGGTCATCATCGTCGTCCTCGGCATGATTGATGATCGGGTGGCCTTGGATGCTGCCACGAAGTTAGTCGGACAGATTCTGGCCGCGAGTGTCATGGCGATGCAGGGTGTGACCATTGTGTGGTTGCCGATTCATGGAACGTTCATCCTTGACCCAACGACCTCGGTGCTTTTGACTGTGCTCGTGGTGCTCGTGAGCGTTAATGCAGTCAACATGGTTGACGGGTTAGATGGCCTTGCAGCAAGCGTGGTCGGTATTGGTGGCGCGGCATACTTCATGTACTCCTACGTGCTCTCCGTAGAAAATGGTTATCAACGTGCGACCTTGGCGACTTTTGTCTCAGCCTCTTTGGTCGGCATGTGTGTTGGTTTTCTCCCGCACAATTGGCATAAGGCCCGAATTTTTATGGGTGACACTGGCTCAATGCTGATTGGTTTCTTGATGGCCGCCTCATCAATCATGCTGACAGGTCAAGTAGATCCAGGTGGCCTGAGTGGTGGCGCACTTCTGCCGGCCTTTTTGCCAATCCTGCTACCACTCATGATCTTGGCCATTCCATTACTGGACTTAGTCATGGCTGTTGTCCGGCGGACCCGTCGTGGCCGCACGCCTTTTTCTCCAGACAAAGAGCACCTGCATCATCGCTTACTTGATCTGGGTCATGGACAGGAGCGTGCCGTGTTGATCATGGCTGCATTCACAGCGGTCATTGCATTCGGCGGAGTCAGCACAGCTTTTGTCCCGCTATGGGCCAGTTCTGGTGGAGTAGTGATTGGCGTCATCGCTTTAGCAGTCTGGGTTTTGAATCCATCGTCCGCCGAATAGGCGTCAGGGCTAATACGCATTTACCTGCAGATGTGACAGACTAACTGCCGTGAAGGATTCGAGTACCAGCATTGTCGTTAAAGCAGCTATATCGACAGCTGTTGTGGGCCTTATTGCTGTCATCTTAGGTGGCGTTTTGCGAGGCAGCCACGGAGTTGTCGGTGCCGTGACTGGTGCGCTCATTGTTTTGGTGTTCTTCGTAGCCGGCCAATTGATTCTTGACGCCGTCATGAGGCGCAATCCAACCGTTGCGATGACGGTTGCGATGTTGCTGTATCTCGTCAAAATCGGGTTCCTATTCATCCTGTTGTTAGCTTTTAAGAACACAACTGCATTTGATACCAAGGTTTTTGCCCTGACTATCCTCATTTGTACGGTGACATGGACGGTGGCCGAGGTGTGGGCCTTTGGCTCGGCCAAGGTGCTTTATGTTGAGCCTGGTAGCGGACCGGATGTGACGCCTGCCCGCAAGCCCTAGAGGTGCCGACCTGCTCGTCTAGCACAGCGCGGGGGTGGAAGTGCGAAACTTTACACAATGCTGATACAGTTGACTCGCAATGAACGATCCTGATGCTAAGTACCCCACGAGCAACGATGGTCGCGAAACCGCAGACATGGCTTGGAGAGTGGTAAGTTACCTCTCTGCCGGCCTCTTGTTCTACGGTGGTCTTGGTTGGTTAATTGGTAAGTACTTTGGCCATCAGCAGTTGTTTATTGCCGCGGGTTTGATCATAGGCATCATGCTTGCGCTCTATCTCACATACGCACGTGTCACGGCCATTGGTCGAGATGCCACTACGAGTGACCTAAGGAACCCGCCGCAATGAATTTTTCGACACTGGCTACTGAGTCTTGCCATCTAGTTCCATCTGGATGTGGATTCCCAGCCCCGAGTGCGGATATCTTTTTCCTGAAGCCTTACGCAACTTTTTCGCTCTTTGGCATCAACTTTGAAGTTAACAAAACTGTCATTCTTGTGACCATGGTGGCCATCATCGTTATTGGCTTTTTCATGGCAGCATTCCGTGCTCCGAAAATTGTTCCTGGCAAGCTTCAGTCAATCGGCGAGCAGGCTTACCTTTTCATCCGTGACCAAATTGCGCGAGAAGTCATCGGTAGTGATGGCGATCGGTTCGTGCCGTTCTTAGCTTCACTGTTTTTCTTTGTCTGGATTGCTAACTTGATGGGCGTAATCCCCGGTGCACAGTTCCCAGTCATGAGCAGCTTGGCCTTCCCGGTATCGCTCACACTGATGGTTTACGTCACGTACGTGGTCATCGGCATGAAGTCGCAGGGGCCAATCAAGTTCTTTACGAATGCAGCCTTCCCTCCAGGTGTGCCCAAAGTGATGTACGTGCTTCTGACCCCTCTTGAGCTACTTGGGCTTCTGGTCACACGTCCCGTAACGCAGGCAATTCGCCTCTTCGCGAACATGTTCGCCGGCCACTTGCTCATCACAACTTTCACGGTTGGCGCCTGGTACCTGTTTTCGCCTTCCGTCATTGGCGCTCTTGGCTCGGTAACATCCTTCGGCGTGACCGTCGTCCTGACTGGCTTTGAGATGTTCATCCAAGGTCTGCAGGCATTCATCTTTACGCTACTCACCGCTGTTTACATTGGTGGGTCGTTGCACGCAGAGCATTAAGACCACGACACGAAAAGTAGAACAGCCCGAAATTTAAGACATTAAGACAACCTGGGTTTGCGGAAAGGCCGCAGACCCTCGACAGAAGGAATAAGTTATGTCAATCCTCGCAGAGGTAACTGGTTCACTAGGTTCAATCGGTTACGGCCTTGCCGCTATCGGTCCTGGTATTGGTATTGGAATCATCTTCGGTCAAGGTGTGCAGGCAATTGCCCGCCAGCCAGAGGCCTACGGCGTTATCCGCCAGAACATGATTCTCGGCTTCGCGCTAGCTGAAGCGCTTGCGCTTATCGGCTTCGTTGTTCCATTCGTTTTCGGCAAGTAATTAACTCCAAGGATTATCCGTGACTTACATTTTCGCTGCTGCCGCCGAGCAACAGAACATCTTGCGTGTTCCGCTTGATGAACTGATCATCGGTTCGGTTGCGTTCTTGCTGGTCTTCCTCTTGTTGGCCAAAGTGGCATTCCCACGCATCAACAAGGCACTGGAAGAACGCGCAGACGCAATTGAGGGTGGAATCAAGCGTGCCCAGGTATCTCAAGATGAGGCAGCTGCCTTGCTTGAGGCTTACCGTGCGCAACTTGCCGACGCTCGTACTGAAGCTGCGCAGATTCGTGCCGGCGCTCAGGCTGAGAAGGCTGCTCTCATTGAGCAGGCCAAGGCTGAAGCGACCACTGCGGCTATTGCTGTGACTGAGCGTGCTCAGGCACAGATGGCTGCCGAACAGGCACAGGCTGTTGCATCTCTTCGTCGCGATGTAAGCGAGCTGGCTTTAACGCTAGCTGGCAAAGTCGTGGGCGAAACCTTGAGTGATGACGCTCGTGCTCGTGCAACTGTGGATCGGTTTATTGCCGAACTTGAGGCGCAGGCGGCGAAGTAATGATTGGTGCATCGCGCGGGAGTTTGTTAACAGTTCAGGAACTACTGAGTTCCCGTTCTGACCAGGGTGATCTGTCCATCCTGTCTTCTGATTTGCTGAAGGTGGCGGATCTGATAACTAGCGAAAAATCGCTACGTCAGACTCTGGCTGACAGTGGTCAGGCTGCAGCCTCGCGTGTTGCTCTTGTTTCCAGCATTTTGGAATCAAGAATCTCTGGTGAGGCTCTGAGCCTCATCAATGATGTTGTCTCCGCACGCTGGTCCGCTGACTCTGACCTCATCGAAGCATTGGAAGTTCTTGGAACAACCGCAGCTTTCATGGCGGCAAAGTCCTCGGGAACGCTCGACCGCATTGAAAATGAAGTTTTCCATTTCGGTCGCGTAGTCGAAGGTTCGGAATCGCTCCAGATGACCTTGACGGACCCGGCACTGCCAGCATCCGCGAAGGCTTCACTTGTGAGCGACTTACTTGCAGGAAAAGCTGAACAAACATCAATCGCCGTCTTGACTTACTTCGTGGCTCACTTGCGTGGCCGTCGAATTGTCGAAGTGATCGAGTCGCTGAGTGAACTTGCGGCAGCACAGAACAACCAAGTTGTCGCACAAGTGCGCAGTGCGGTCAGTTTGGATGACCAGCAAGTGGCTCGGCTAGCTACAGCGCTGACCACAATCACTGGCCGTCAGGTCAAAGTCAACGTTGCACTTGATACCAGTGTGCTTGGTGGCATCTCAGTAAAAATTGGCAATGAAGTCATTGATGGCACAGTTGCTACCCGTTTAGAACAAGCTCGCAGATCACTGCAAGCATAAGCAAATTTAACCAACCACCCGAAGAAAGCAGGACATCATGACGGAACTCACGATCCGACCCGAAGAAATCCGGGATGCGATCGCTCGTAACGTCGAGTCGTTTGCCCCTAGCACGTCACGTGAAGAGGTAGGCCACGTCGTAGAAACTGGCGATGGCATCGCACGTGTCGAAGGTTTGCATTCGGCTATGACCAACGAGCTCCTTGAGTTTGAAGGCGGGCTACTCGGCCTGGCATTGAACCTTGACGTTCGCGAAATCGGCGCTGTCTTGCTCGGCGATGGCTCGCGCATTGCTGAGGGTCAGCCGGTCAAGCGCACGGGCGAGATTCTTTCTGTACCTGTTGGTGATGGCTTCCTTGGTCGTGTGGTTGACCCACTCGGTAACCCCATTGATGGCAAGGGTCCGATTGTTGCTGAAGGCCGTCGTGCTCTCGAAACTCAGGCACCTACCGTTGTACAGCGTCAGCCAGTTAAGGAGCCAATGCTCACTGGTCTAAAGGCTATCGACGCCATGACGGCTATCGGTCGTGGACAGCGTCAGCTCATCATTGGTGACCGTCAGACTGGTAAGACAGCTGTTGCTATCGACACGATTTTGAACCAGAAAGAAAACTGGGAATCAGGCGATCCAAAGAAGCAGGTTAAGTGCATCTACGTCGCTATCGGTCAAAAGGGTTCAACGATTGCCGCTGTTAAGGGCGCTCTCGAAGAGTTCGGTGCGATGGAGTACACAACAATCGTTGCTGCTCCTGCATCCGATCCAGCAGGCTTCAAGTACCTTGCGCCTTACACCGGTTCTGCAATTGGTCAGCACTGGATGTACAACGGCCAGCATGTCTTGATCATCTTTGATGACCTTTCAAAGCAGGCTGAGGCATACCGTGCCGTGTCACTTCTTCTTCGTCGTCCGCCAGGCCGTGAGGCTTACCCAGGTGACGTTTTCTACTTGCACTCACGTCTCCTAGAGCGTTGTGCAAAGCTATCTGACGAACTTGGCGCTGGCTCAATGACTGGTCTACCGATCATTGAAACAAAGGCCAATGACGTTTCGGCTTACATCCCAACCAACGTGATTTCGATTACTGATGGCCAGTGCTTCCTCGAGTCTGACTTGTTCAACTCAGGTGTTCGTCCTGCTATCAACGTCGGTATTTCCGTCTCGCGCGTTGGTGGATCTGCTCAGCCAAAGGCCATGAAGAAGGTTGCTGGTCGCTTGCGTCTTGACCTCGCTCAGTTCCGTGAGCTCGAAGCGTTCGCTGCCTTCGGTTCAGATCTAGATGCTGCCTCAAAGGCTCAGCTTGGTCGCGGTACTCGTTTGGTTGAACTTTTGAAGCAGGGTCAGTACCAGCCACAGTCAATGGAACGCGAAGCCGTTTCAGTGTGGTCAGGTACTTCCGGAAACCTTGACGATGTTCCAGTAGAAGACATCCGTCGTTTTGACTCAGAGTTCCTGGACTACGTTGCACTGAATCATGGTGATGTCTTCACAACCATCCGCGAGACAACCGATCTTTCTGATGAGTCAATTGCAACTCTCGAAACAGTTATCAACGCATTCAAGAAGCAGTTCACCACCACAGCCGGACACTTGCTAGTGAACGATGAGCCAGTGGCTGCCCTGAATGCGGGCGACATTGATCCAACGCAGATTGTAAAGGTCGACAAGTAAGTGGGAGCACAACTTAGGGTTTACCGACGACGGATTAAGTCCGTTCAGGCAACCAAGAAGATCACGAAGGCTATGGAACTCATTGCCTCTTCGCGTATCGTTAAGGCGCAGCAGCGCGTTGACGCTTCTTTGCCTTACACCCTTGAGTTGATGCGCGCTATCTCTGCTGCTGTGACTCGAAGCAACAGCAAGCATCCGCTCTTGACAAAGCCAGAAGTTCGCAAGCGTGCTGCGGTAATCCTGATTACTGCGGACCGTGGTCTTGCGGGCGCTTACTCTTCGGCCATCATCAAGGAAGGCGAAGCTTTAAACGCACTGCTCAAGGAGCAAGGTGTTGAGAGCACGCATTACATTGTTGGGCGTAAAGGCGTAGGTTTCTACAAATTCCGTGAGCGTCCTATCGCCGCATCGTGGACTGGCTTTACCGATCAACCGACTTATGGCAATGCGAAAGAAGTTGCTGAAATTGTCGTTGATGCTTTCGGCAAGTCATACGATGATGGTGGAGTCGAAGAAATTCACCTCATCTACACGCACTTCATCAACATGGGTGTGCAAGAGGTTCGCGTTCGTCGCTTGCTTCCAGTCGAAGTCCTTGAAGCGACTGAAGAGGAAGCATCAGCCAAACTCGAAACCAAAGTATTCCCACTCTACGATTTCGAGCCCAGCGCTGAAGCTGTTCTCGATGCACTACTGCCTCGATACATCGAGAATGTGGTCTACACATCACTCTTGTTGTCTGCTGCAAGTGAGCACGCCGCACGTCGTCGCGCCATGAAGTCCGCATCAGATAACGCTGAAGAACTCATCCGTACACTTGCCCGTCGCGCCAACCAGGCTCGTCAGGCTGAAATCACCCAGGAGATCAGCGAGATCGTCGGTGGAGCCGACGCCCTTGCCTCCGCATCATCAGGGAGCTAAGTAGATATGACAACCACGACACAGAGCACGCACGGCCGAGTAGCCCGCGTTACCGGTCCTGTTGTTGACGTGGAATTTCCCGTCGAATCAATGCCGTCACTGTACAACGCATTGCATGTCGATGTGGACTTCGGCGATGGCGAAAAGCGTCTGCTAACCCTTGAGGTTGCACAGCACATCGGTGACAACATGGTCCGCGCGATCTCCATGCAGCCAACAGACGGTCTTGTCCGTGGCGCAGAGGTTCGCGACACTGGCGATGCCATCACGGTTCCTGTTGGTGACGTCACCAAGAGCCACGTATGGAACACCCTGGGCAAGCCACTCGATGTTGAAGAGTCTTCGCTAGACATCAAGGAGCGTTGGGGCATTCACCGCCAAGCGCCAACCTTCGATCAGTTGGAATCCAAGACTGAAGTCTTCTGGACTGGTATCAAGGTTATTGACCTTCTCACCCCTTACGTAAAGGGTGGAAAGATCGGTCTCTTCGGTGGTGCCGGTGTTGGTAAGACTGTTCTTATCCAGGAAATGATTACCCGTGTAGCCAAGAACTTCGGTGGTGTATCGGTATTCGCTGGTGTCGGTGAGCGTACTCGTGAAGGTAACGACCTTTTCCTTGAAATGACCGAGTCGGGCGTTATCAATGACACTGCACTTGTCTTCGGCCAGATGGACGAGCCACCCGGCACGCGTCTACGCGTTGCTTTGTCAGCTCTCACCATGGCTGAGTACTTCCGCGATGTGCAGAACCAGGACGTTCTCCTGTTCATCGACAACATCTTCCGCTTCACGCAGGCTGGTTCTGAAGTTTCAACACTTCTTGGTCGCATGCCATCTGCTGTGGGTTACCAGCCAACACTTGCTGACGAGATGGGTGTTCTCCAGGAGCGCATCACCTCGACCCGCGGTCACTCAATTACGTCACTGCAGGCCATTTACGTTCCTGCGGATGACTTGACCGACCCAGCGCCAGCTACGACGTTCGCTCACTTGGATGCAACAACCGTTTTGTCTCGTCCGATTTCAGAAAAGGGTATCTACCCGGCTGTGGATCCACTGGACTCAACCTCACGCATTCTGGATGCTCGTTACGTTGGTGAAGAGCACTATGCAGTTGCCGCTCGCGTTAAGGAAATCTTGCAGCGCAACAAGGAACTTCAGGACATCATCGCCATCCTTGGTATCGATGAACTTTCTGAAGAAGACAAGATTCTGGTCAACCGTGCACGCCGTATCGAGCGCTTCCTGTCACAGAACATGTTCGTGGCTGAAGCCTTCACGGGTCAGAAGGGCTCCTTCGTTCCTGTGGAAGAGACCATCGCCTCATTCAAGGCACTTACCGAAGGTGCTTACGATCATCTTCCAGAGCAGGCCTTCTTCATGTGTGGTGGCATTGAAGACGTCGAGCGTAACGCCGAGAAGCTTCAGGGCTAATCATGTCTAACTTGAACGTTGCCGTTGTCTCCGTTGACCGCAAGGTATGGGCTGGCGAAGCTAAGTCAATCGTGGCTAAGACGCCAGAAGGTGAAATCGGCATCTTGCCTGGGCACGAACCTGTGCTTTCACTTCTCGTCAACGGCGTTGTTCGCGTTGAAACGACTGATGGTGGGAAAATTTCGATTGCTGTTCACGGTGGCTTCTTCTCAGTAGATTCAAATGAAGTGAAAGTTTTGGCCGAAATTGCCGAACTTGGTACCGAAATTGATACCGATCGTGCTCAGGCTGCATTGACTCGTGCTCAAGGTGTTGACTCGCCAGAGGCACTGGCTGCAATTCACCGTGCAGAGACACGCCTCAAGGCTGCCGCTGCGGTGACTGCAACAGGATTGCATTCCTAAACAAGCTGCGTAGAAGAGCCTGGTCCGTTTGGACTGGGCTCTTCTGCTTTTGTCAGTACATAACGTGGGTTTACACAATGCTTACGCAAAGTGTGGACATTGAAGGAGCCGAGCGCGTCAATATGCACGACAATTGAAGGACTACTGCACAGGAGGAAATATGACATCACGTCGCAATGTTCTTAAAGGTTCACTACTAGCCAGTTTGGCTGCGTTGCTACCGTCGCGAGCGCTTGGTCAAGTCGCTACATCAAGCAAGGTCCGAGCGTGTAAGAAGAGTGCTATTCCAGTGGGCGGCGGGAAGATCGTCCAGACCAGCCGTGGTCCGCTCCTTATCACGCAACCGAAGAAGGGCACATTTCGTGCGTTCTCGGCTACTTGCACGCATGAAGGTTGCACGATTGGTCCCTTCGATCACTCTAAGAATGCAGTACAAGGCGGTCGTGTGAGTTGCCCATGTCACGGTGCACAATTCAGCCCGACCGACGGCTCGGTACTTGGCGGACCTGCTCGTAGCAACCTGCAGAAATTCACGGCAACGACTGATGCCACCTACGTTTACATTGCCTAACTTGTAGGCCATAGGGGTAATTTTTACCACTGCAGGGGTTTTCAGACCTGACACAAATCACACAATTCTCTTGTCATTCCTGAACAAACTCTGTTTACAGTTAAGAGTGTTCAGAGGCTTCATAAAGGAGCCTCACGAAGAAAGGCAATAGCCCATGTCAGACCACGAAGAGTCGCAAGTTGAAAACACAGAAGTAGTCGAAGCTGGTGCAGAGCCAGAGATCACAACTTCTGAAAGTCCGAGCAAAACCGAGCCACAGGAGGCAACAGTGGAAGGTTCCAAAGTCACGATTACGGTAAGCAAGCGTGTAGCGACCATCGGTGCGCTTGTTCTGGCCGGATTTGTAGGATTCATCATTGGTGCGGTTGGCACAGCCCATCACATGCATGATGGGCGAGATGGTCGCGGTCTAGCTGACATGCGCATGGATGACTTTGGTGTTCAGGGTGGCCAGGGCCAGTTTGGTCCCGGTCAGGGTCTGCCAGGTCAAGAAGGTCTTCCAGGTCAAGGTCTTCCAGGTCAAGGCATGATGCCAGGTGGTCCAGGTGGACATGGTTTTGGTCCTGATGATCAGCGCGGGCCGGGTCAAGGTCTAGGAAATCAAGGCGGCATGGGCATGATGCCTGGTGGCCCTGGTCAGATTGCGCCAGCTACGCCGCTACCAACTACGAACTAAATTCTCAGCAAGCACTCCGTAGGTGCTAGGCAGTAAGCACCGTGTACTGTCTAGCGATTGCGTCCGGGTTGCCACAGGGTGTCTCCATCAGCCTTGTTGGCAACCCGCGCCAATATGAACAGCAAATCTGACAGTCGGTTCAGATAGTTAGCGGCAAGCTGATTGACACCACCGTGGTACATGTCGATCGCTGCCCATGTGCTTCGTTCAGCGCGGCGAGCCACCGTACGAGCAACGTGCAAGTGCGCTGCGCCAATTGTGCCGCCGGGAAGAATGAAGGAACGCAAAGGCTCTAACTCTTCGTTGAATTTGTCGCATGCAGCTTCAAGGCGCTCAATATAGTCAGACGTAACGCGCAAAGGTTCAGTCGCCGGGTTATCAATGACCGGGGTGCATAAGTCAGCACCAACATCAAAAAGGTCATTCTGAATGCCGATAAGCAGTTCCACAATGTCTTCGCGCAACTCTTTGCTCGCAACGGCGAGGCCGATACTTGAATTGGCCTCATCAACATCTGCATAGGCTTTAAGTCGAGGATCATTCTTGCCAGTACGGCTCATGTCTCCCAAATTTGTTGTGCCGTCATCACCAGTGCGCGTGTAAATTCGTGTCAGATTGACCATGTCGCTAAGCCTACGGGTAAGCACGTTATTCTGCTTAGTTGTGGATGTCTTTAGAGTTCAAGGTGGTGCCCGCCTCGTTGGCGAGGTAACGGTCACTGGTGCTAAGAACAGCAGTCTTAAGTTGATGGCCGTTGCACTGCTGGCTCCGGGTCGCACCACAATTCATGCTGTTCCACACATTCTTGATGTCACTATCATGGCTGAGCTCCTGCGTAGGTTAGGTTGCGGTGTTGACTATGACGCTGCCACTGAGACTGCAGTTATTGATGTCCCTGAACATATTGAACATCGAGCAGACTACGACTTGGTTCGTCGGATGCGTGCATCAATTGCTGTTCTTGGACCGCTCATTGCACGGACCGGAAGTGCAGACGTCGCTTTGCCCGGTGGTGATGCGATTGGTTCACGTGGACTCGACATGCACATAGCTGGTCTTGAGCGCATGGGGGCAACCGCCACAAGTGAACATGGTTACTTAGTGGTTCAGGCGCCTGCATCTGGTCTGACTGGCACCCATGTCTACCTAGATTTTCCAAGTGTTGGCGCCACCGAGACGTTACTCATGGCATCTGTCACAGCTCATGGCCAAACGATTATCGATAATGCTGCGCGGGAGCCGGAAATTGTCGACATCTGTCAGATGCTCATCAAGATGGGTGCGCAGATTGAGGGTGTGGGAACATCACTTCTGACGGTCACGGGAGTGGAGTCACTTGCACCGACTGAACACACCACAGTTCCGGACCGAATTGTCGCGGGCTCATGGGCCGTTGCTGCTGCAATGACCCAAGGTGACATCACAATTCATCACGGTAACGCGGCACATTTAGCAATCGCGCTCGAAAAGCTTGCAACTGCTGGTGCTGAAATTGACTCATGGGACGGCGGTTTCCGTGTGACCATGAATCAGCGGCCCAAAGCAGTCGACATTGTGACCTTGCCCTATCCAGGTTTTGCTACTGACCTTCAGCCACAGTTCATTGCGATGAATGCGATTGCAGATGGCACGGCCATGGTGACCGAAAATCTCTTTGAAGCTCGTTTTAGGTTTGTGCAGGAGCTCAGCAGGCTCGGCGCTGAGGTTCGCACGGATGGGCATCATGCTCTGGTCCGTGGCAAGCAAACTCTGTCTGGAGCCCCAGTAGAAGCGACGGACATCAGAGCTGGCTTAGGTCTTGTCCTGGCTGGATTGGTAGCCCAGGGTGAAACGATTGTTCACTGTGTGGACCACATTGACCGTGGTTACGTGCGCCTCGAAGAGCAACTTGCTGCGCTGGGAGCGGCTATCGTGCGCGAGACGATCCCGGACCTCGGCTAAGAATCTGACGAGCCTTTTGCTCATCGGCTGGCCACACCATTATTCGTGGACCTTGGTTTGTATTGGCTAAAGTCGCTCGGACACCAGCATCCTCCAACGTCTTTCGGAAGATTTCCGCCTCAATGTAGTTGGTGGAGGCTGCAACCGATACGAGCAAGCCGTAATCCGCCGGGTGGCTTGGGCTAATTGGTCGCTCGACGAGCGAGCCGCCTCGCCGAAAAGCCCAGCGCAACACCAAAACCATCAATCCAATGCCAACCAACCCAACGAGTGGGCCGAAAGCATAGGAGAAGGCATTCCAACTTGGCATAAAGACATTGTCAAGGATTGCCAGACTCATCGCCACTTGATCGGCAAAAGATGGCGCGGGACGTAACTGATTATGAATCTAAGTAGTGGGGGCTTTGAGAGTGATAGGACTCGCGGACCTATGGATTCGCGGACCTAGGGATTCGCGGACCTAGGGATTCGCGGATTTGGGCATTCCTTGGCTTAGGCACTCAGGGACTCCCGGACTTATTGGTTCGCTGGCTCAGCGACTCCCGGACTCAGGGAGCCAGGTACTCGGCGACTCGCACGATCAGGCACTCAGAGAGTGAAGGAGTCTAAAACAAACGCAGGGATGGATCTTCAATGCCACGCAGCACGTCATAGTCCACAACAACGCACTCGATGTCTCGATCCATAGCCAATGTGCGAGCTTGTGGCTTGATTTCTTGGGCAGCAAAGATGCCGCGGACCGGGGCAATGAGAGGGTCACGGTTCATCAGGTCGAGATAACGAGTGAGTTGTTCGACTCCATCAATTTCACCGCGCCGCTTGATTTCGATTGCCACCGTTGCGCCTTGCTCATCACGGGCCACGATGTCGACTGGTCCGATAGGCGTGGGATATTCGCGGCGAACCAGAGTCCAGTTGCTACCAAAAGTGTCGAGGTGCAGTGCGAGCAGCTCTTGCAGATGCGCCTCTACGCCATCTTTAACTAAGCCAGGATCCACACCGAGTTCGTGCGCAGTGTCATGAAGCACTTCATGAATGGTGATGATGAGCCTCTCGCCGGCCTTGTTGACCACCGTCCATGTTCCAAGTCCAGCCTCGTCAACATCATGCGTGAGTGTGCACGGTGGACTCATCCAGTTGAGCGGCTTATACGCACGGTCATCGGCATGAATCGAGACGCTGCCATCGGCCTTAACCAGAAGTAGGCGAGTCGCTTGCGGCAAGTGAGAGCTGAGACGACCTGCATAGTTCACTGAGCAGTTGGCAATCACTAAACGCACAAGAACACGTTATCGGGCAATGTCTCGCGGTGGGCGCATGGGTCATACGCGGTGAACATGTGCGAAGGCATGACAATCTTTAGACTTAGAGTCGTGGGTCGTAGAAATCGCCGTGAGGAACAGCCTGAGCCGAAGGAAATTCGGTTAGGTGGCATGCGTCGCAGTGAGTCACTTGCTGATGGTGACTGGATAGTGACGCAAGTTACTGGTGCAGCAACCACCAAAACGTATCGTTGCCCAGGTTGCGACATGGAGATCACGCCTGGGAGTCCGCATATTGTCGCGTGGCCCGATTACCTTTCGGGCGGCGATGCAGCCATTGATGAACGGCGCCATTGGCACACCGCATGTTGGAAGCGACGTACACCGAACCGCGGGCGTCGATAGCCATGTCTGACATAGGTGCAAATAGCGTGCTACTGGCTCGTCGTGAGCCAGTCACACTGGTCACGAGTGATGGACTCAAACTCGTTGGCGAATTAGCGCTTCCCCTTGACCGGGATCCCGTTGCCACCATTTTGTGTCTACATCCCAATCCCACAGCAGAGGGCATGATGGACAGTCATGTCTTTGCGAAGATGGCCTGGCGATTACCTGCCTTGGCCGATGTGGCTGTATTGCGCTGGAATACTCGCGGTACCTCAAGTTTGGCTGGTACTAGTGAAGGACATTTTGAGCAGGGCATAGGTGAGGGTAAGGACCTTGCCGCGGCACTTGTGTTTGCCGAAGAGCGTGGTCTGCCAAACATCTGGCTGGTTGGCTGGTCCTTTGGTACGGATGTGACGATGATGCACGGCAATGTCGATCCCGTGCAGGGCGCTATCTTGCTGAGTCCGCCATTGAAGTGGAGTCAGCCTTCAGACTTAGCGAGTTGGGCAACGAGTGGCCGCCCACTCGTTGCTCTAGTCCCTGAACTCGATGAATTCCTCACTCCTGCTGAGGCGGCGGTGGCCTTCAGTGTTATTCCGCAAAGTGAGGTCCATGACATTGCCGCCTGCAAGCATTTGTGGGTTGGTGAAAAGTTTGTGCGGATTGCATTGACCGAAATTCTTAAGCGAGTCCGTCCCGACCTTCCAGAACTTACTTGGGAATGGGATGGTCCAATGCGTAAATGGGATCCGCTTAAACGCGCATTGCTATAGCGTTGAAAGGCAGACGTCGTTCTGCATATGAGTGCGATGAGGTGCCCACGATGAAGGAATCAACGAGTCTTGCCTATCGAGAGTATGGCTCTCATGCTTCGAGTCGACAGTCGGTAGTGCTCCTGCATCCATTTCCATTTGATGGTCGCATGTGGCAGCACGTTGTGCCGGCGCTGGAGCAAGCAGGCTGGCATGTCATTGTTCCCGACCTGCGTGGTTGTGGTGGCTCTGCTCTAGGTGAGGCTGAGCCAGATATGTCCATCCTTGCGGCTGACGTATGGTCATTGCTTGACGACTTGGGTGCGGTTAAGCCGATAGTGTTTGGTATTTCGCTCGGTGGATACGTGACGATGGCAATGCTCCGCGCACGCCCGGCCGAGTTGTCAGGCATCGGCCTGATTGACACCAAAGCGACAGCTGATTCTGCGGAGGCAGAACAGCAACGCAGAGCAGTCGCACACCACATGCGTACTGAACCAGACGTGCAGGCTTTTGCCGATGTGATGGTGCCTCGATTGATTTCAGAAACGACACTGCATGCCAAGCCAGAAGTGGCTGCCCAAATCCAAGACTGGATTCTGGATGCAGCACCTTTGACTATCGCGTGGCTGCAGGAAGCGATGGCTAGCCGTCCGGACAGTGTCGCAGACCTAGAACGCTTCACTGGTCCCGCACTCCTCCTGCGGGGTAGTGAAGATGTGGTGTGTTCGGATGAGGATTACGCAATCATTAGGTCAGCGCTACCCAGGGCGACTTACGTGACGCTTCAAGGCTGTGGTCATTTGCCACCCATAGAAGATGCCGAGGCAACGAGCACGGCGCTTTTGGAATGGCTCAGTTCGCTCTAGGGGCTGGGAACAGTTGTGTGCATCTGTATGGCGTACTCAATGGCTTCACGGCCACTTGGCACGTCATCATGTGCTGCTGCCGCACCGCCATTAAGACCGAATAGATGCTTCGTCCAGAGCAGCCATATAACCGCAGCCACATTTACCAACAATGCGCCAACCCGCAGCGCCGTGACCTTGCTTGCAATTTCATAGACCTCGAGTGGGATGAACAGACTGGTTGCCACTACGGTCAGGTACTCAGCCCAGCGCTTCATTAACCACAAGCCGCATGCTTCAACGGCTTGCAAGAGTCCATACGCTGCAAGTGCGATGAAGATCCAGGTCAGTTTTTGATGTGATGAGGTAACTGCATCATTGAGTAAATGGATGAGATGAGAATCTTTGATATTCCAGTCCAGCTGATCTGCGAGTGGCTTGATTGCTGACAGGGTCTTCGCCAACAAGGCAACGAGTGACTCCATGGACGAACGTAGCTGCCACACAATCCAGGCGATAAACCAGACGAGAAGTCCACGCAGACCGCGCTCGACAGCGAGAAATCTGATGATGAGACGATCGCGGATCTGTCGATCGTGTAGGACAGCTGGTGCTAAGGCTGCAGGACCATGTTCGAATGGCGCACCAGGAATAAAGGCGCCACACCGTAGGCACTTCCATGCCTCACCTATGGGTGTTTCTGCGTGAAGCCCTTCGATGAGAGCAACTTCAGTTGGTCGGTAAGTGACATGCCCGTTTCGGGCGCATGCTCGCAGGCTCCAGTCCATGTGTGCAGTCTATGACAACACGTACGGCACAATAGGACGGTGACACAGAAATCTATGCCGATGCATGGCGTCGTTGACCTCGCAGCCGTGGCTGCTGCTCGAGAGGCTCAAGAACGAGCACAAGCCGCCGCGGCTAAGCGTGCGGCATCACCAGAAAACAACACATCAAGTAACCTGCCAGTCGTTATTGACGTGACTTACGAATCATTTGAAGCTGATGTTGTTCTGCAGTCCAAGACGGTCCCGGTCATCATCGACTTGTGGGCTACGTGGTGTGAACCGTGCAAGCAGTTGTCACCCATTTTGGAATCCTTGGCACACGAGTATGCCGGGCGTTGGGTGCTCGCCAAGATTGATGTTGATGCACAACAGCAAATCGCCGCAGCATTTCAGGTTCAGTCGATTCCTTCAGTGTTCGTGGCGGTAGCTGGACAAGTCGCACCGCTATTTCAAGGCGCAATGCCTGAGGTTCAAGTCCGACAAGTGATTGAGGCCGTATTGCAGCAGGCGGCCAGTATTGGTGTGACAGGCGTAGTGACTGGTTCTGAGGCCAGTAATCGTGATGTTGAAGAAACAACTGAAGTTGTCAGTGATCCACGCTTTGATGCTGCTGAGGCAGCACTTGAAGAAGGCGACTGGGATGCAGCGGCTGTTGCCTATCAAGCGGTTCTCACTGCAACTCCGGCCGACACGATTGCGCAGATTGGTCTTCTTAATGTGCAACTACTTAAGCGCACTGACGGTATGGATTTCGATCAAATCCTGGCCCGCAGCGAAGACTTGAGTGTTGAGAATCAACTCGAGGTAGCTGATGTCGAATTCATGTGCAATGAATATGACTCAGCGTTTACGCGACTGATTAACCTCGTCCGTGACACATCGGGTGCCGAGCGTGATGCGGCTCGTGCCAGGTTGCTTGACTACTTTGCAATAGTCGGGCCAGATGACGCAGCGGTTGTGCAAGGACGTACTGCGCTTTCAAACGCATTGTTTTAGTTGCGGCTAGAGCGTCCCGAGCAGCGTCCCTAAGTCTGCGCACTGAAGGTGTTAGCGCCCAGCTTCATCGAGCACGAACCAACATGTTGCAAGCGGAGGCAGAGTCACTTCAAGATGACCTGGCTTGTCGCTTGCTTCGTGTGCATGAGCTGTGAGTGGACCTGAATTAAGAATGCCCGAACCGCCAAACTCTTCGGCATCGGTATTGAGCACTTCACGCCACTGACCGGCTTGTGGAACGCCAACACCATACGAGTGACGGACTACAGGTGACAAGTTCGTGACGGATACGAGTGCGCGACCCGAGTGATCAATGCGTGCCCAAGCAAAGACGTTATCGGCAGAGCCATGCAAGATGATCCAGTCAAAGCCAGCAGGTTCGTTGTCACGTTCCCAAAGCGCAGGGGTCTCGCGGTACACCTTGTTAAGTTCCTGAACACAGCGCTGCACGCCTTGGTGCGGTGCATAGTCAAGCAAGTGCCAATCCAGAGACTTACTTTCAGTCCATTCTGCAGGTTGAGCAAATTCACTACCCATGAAGAGCAACTGCTTGCCGGGGTGTGCCCACATGAAGCCAAGGTATGCGCGCAGATTGGCAAGTTTCTGCCAATGATCGCCTGGCATGCGCTCGTAAAGTGAACCCTTGCCATGTACTACCTCATCGTGGCTGATGGGCAGGATGAAGTTTTCACTCCAGGCATAAGCCAGCGAGAATGTCATCTCGCCATGATGGTAGCGACGGTGAATGGGGTCATGCTTCATGTACTCCAGAGAGTCATGCATCCAGCCCATATTCCACTTGAAACCAAAGCCGAGGCCACCCACATCGGTTGGACTGGTTACGCCACCCCACGCAGTGGACTCTTCAGCAATCATCACAACGCCAGGCACTTTTCGGTAGACCGTCGCATTAGTTTCTTGCATGAATGCCACGGCCTCAAGATTCTCGCGACCGCCAAGATGGTTGGGCTCCCATTGACCAACCTCGCGTGAATAATCGAGGTAAATCATGGAGGACACAGCATCTACACGTAGACCGTCGATGTGGAACTCTTGTAGCCAGTAGAGCGCATTAGCCACGAGGAAGTTGCGCACTTCATTACGACCGAAGTCAAAGATGTAGGTTCCCCAGTCTGGGTGTTCACCTCTGCGTGGATCAGCATGTTCGTACAAAGGAGTGCCATCAAAGCGAGCAAGCGCCCAGGCATCTTTGGGGAAGTGAGCCGGCACCCAGTCCACAATCACGCCGATGCCGGATTGATGCAGTGCATCCACTAAGAAGCGGAAATCGTCCGGGTTACCAAAGCGTGAAGATGGCGCGTAGTAAGAAGTGACCTGGTAGCCCCATGAAGGTGCGTATGGATGCTCAGCGACTGGCATGAACTCCACATGAGTGAAGCCACTCGCTAGGACGTAGCCGACGAGCTCCTGCGCGAGTTCACGATAGCCAAGACCTGGTCGCCATGAACCGATGTGCACTTCGTAGATCGACATCGGGCCATTGTGCGGATTGTTGGTTGCGCGCTGATGCATCCAGGTTTGGTCTGACCATGTGTAGGCAGACTCAAAAACTACTGAGGCATTTGCTGGTGGGACATCGGTGTGGAAGGCCATCGGGTCTGACTTGATGTGCCAGTTGCCATCACGTCCCAGAATCTCAAAGCGGTAGTGCTCGCCGGCCTCTACATAGGGAATGAAAAGTTCCCACACGCCAGACTGACCCATTGAGCGCATTGGATGGGTGACGCTATCCCACGCGTTGAAGTCACCAGCCACTCGAACACCTTGAGCATTTGGCGCCCACACGGTGAAGGCTGTTCCATGCACGTAGCCGAAGGTCCGACGATGGGCACCAAGGATCGTCCATAAGTCTTCATGGCGTCCCGCACTGAAAATGTTGAGGTCAAAGTCGCTTACAGTTGGGAGGAATCGGTAGGGGTCATCGGCTGGCAGTGAGCCTTGCCCATAGTCCACGGACAGTGTGTAGTCAGGAACTTGGGTAAGGGGTAGCCGAACGCTCCACACTCCACGATGCTCATGCGTCATGGAGTGATGCACATCGTCAACCACTACTTTGATGGACTTGGCCCAGGGCCGCAGAACTCGGATGACAACTTCGCTGCCCTCAAGATGGCCACCGAGAATCGAATGCGGCTGGTGATGCCATCCTTCAACGAGGCTGTCGATTTGAGCACTGGGAATTTCGCCAGCCTTGGTCACCATGTTTTAGCCTCGCTTCACTTGCATGATCATGGCGCAGGCCAAATGTGGGTTGATCGCGATGTCATTGTGCTCATGCCATGACCAAGTTTTGCCACTAAGTTCATCCACGAGAGTGACCTTGTCGTGCCAGTTCGCACCGAGGGCAGGCATGTTCAGGTGAATGGTCGTTCGGATGGGACGACTTGGGTCCAGGGTGACGATGCAGAGGATGATGTCATCGCCCGATTGCTTTGAGTAGCAGATCACAGCATCGTCATCAGCGCGATGGAAAGTTATGTTCCTCAGTTGCCGAAGCGCAGGATGTGCGCGACGTATGGCGTTCAGTTGCGTAATGAATGGCGCCAAAGTTTTTCCTGACTCGGCGGCCGCTTCCCAGTCACGTGGCTTGTACTCATACTTCTCGGAATCTAAGTATTCTTCTGAACCTTCTTTGACTGGAGAATTTTCAAATAGTTCGAAGCCCGCATAGATACCCCAGGTTGGACTCAAGGTTGACGCTAGTGCCGCACGAATAGCAAACGCAGCCGGTCCACCACGTTGCAGGTACTCAGGCAAGATGTCTGGCGTGTTGGCGAAAAAGTTTGGGCGCATGTAGGCAGCAGCTGGACCAGAGAGTTCACGCAGGTACTCTTCAAGGTCATACTTTTCATTTCGCCAAGTGAAGTAGGTGTAGCTCTGCTGGAAGCCGACTTCACCAAGTGCGCGCATCATGGCAGGTCGGGTAAACGCTTCTGCCAAGAAGATGACGTCCGGATCAGTCGAGTTCACTTCACCAATGAGGCGCTCCCAGAATGCGACCGGTTTGGTGTGTGGGTTGTCGACTCGGAAAATACGGACTCCGTGTTTCATCCAGTGGTGAACGACCCGCAAAACTTCTTGGTAGATACCTTCCGGATCGTTGTCGAAGTTAATGGGATAAATATCTTGGTATTTTTTAGGCGGGTTCTCCGCGTAGGCAATCGTGCCATCAGCGCGAGTGGTAAACCATTCCGGATGTGCAGCAACCCAAGGGTGATCTGGGGAAGCCTGCAGTGCTAGGTCAAGTGCAATTTCCATGCCCAGTGTCTTGGCAGCCGCGACAAAGGCATCGAAGTCTTTGAGCGTGCCGAGGTCTGGATGTATTGCGTCGTGGCCACCTTCGGCTGCGCCTACCGCCCAAGGCGAACCTGGATCATGTGGACCAGGAGTGAGCGTGTTGTTTGGACCTTTGCGGAAGGCTTTACCCACTGGATGAATAGGAGGTAGATACACAACGTCAAAGCCCATGTCGGCAACAGCAGACAACCGATGGGTTGCTGTCTTGAAGTTGCCACTTGTGAAAGTACCATCTGCTTTCTGCACAGCACCTTCAGAGCGTGGGAAGAACTCGTACCAACTGCCGTAGAGTGCGCGCTCACGCTCCACCTTCATTGGGAACGGTCCATAGGTCGACACGAGTTCACGCAGCGGATTCGCAGCAAGCGCATCTTTAAGGCCCTGCTCATCCACGATTGCTAGGCGTTGGCCTGGAGTCAATTGGGTATTTGTCAGAGCAACCTGTGCACCAGAAAGTGCAGCAACATCGGTGGCCTTAGCTTGGGCTATGACGCGTTCCAAGAGTAGGGCACCTTCGGCAAATTCAAGTTCGACATCGATGCCAGCCGGAATCTTGACATGTAGTCGGTGCAGCCACGTTGAGATGGGGTCACTCCATGCTTCAATGCTGAAGTGCCACAGACCTTCGCTATCAGGGCTCACCTGTGCCTCATACCGATCGGTTCCATGTCCGATGAGGGCGAGAGGTTGCCTCAAGGTAAGTTCACCATCGGGTGACGTCAAGAGCACATCTGCTGCTACCGAGTCATGACCTTCTCGAAAGACAGTCGCGCCGATCGTGATATGTTCATGAATCACGGCCTTTGTTGGGCGGATGCCGCCGCTCACAAGTGGTGTGATGTCCAGGACAGGAATTCGCCCAATGGTGGTTAGTGCAGATTCAGTATGATTCGCCACGTTCTAACCGTACCGAACCTTTTTATTTCTGAGGTGTTGCAATCGCCAGAAGAGTAACTAACCATAATGCGCTTGACCACGGCGCCAGAGTGACAACCGTGCCGGCATCAAGTTCTTCTTGCTTATCCCAATCTTGCTCATCCTTGGTGTCAAACATGAGTTGATACTTCAAGCCAAACTCTTCCGATGGCAGGGTTACATCCACAGGCTTATCTGAAGAGTTCAAAAACCAATAAAAAGCGTTGTCAACAACGTCATATTCGTTCCGGCGATTCGTTACGCCACCGCCTAGATACATTCCGATGCATCGAGTGTCGAAAGATTCCCAGACCGAGTTATCGAATCGGGTGGCATCTGCCCGCAGCCACGCAATGTCTGGCACATGGACAAAGTCCTTTGGCTCTCCGCGCAAATAACCCGAACGCTGGAACACCTTGTGCTCTTGGCGCAAGCGAATTAAATAAGCGGTGAAGTCAAAGAGTGAATCTTGCCACTCGGTCCGATGCCAATTGACCCAGTTGATTTCATTGTCTTGGCAGTAGGCATTGTTGTTGCCTTTTTGGGTTCGTCCCATTTCGTCACCAGCCACGAACATGGGGATACCAGCACTCAAGATGGTTGTGCTCAGGTGGTTGCGCATTTGGCGACGGCGATGTGCTCGGATGGCGGGATCTGTAGTGGCGCCTTCTACACCGCAATTCCATGAGCGGTTGCTGTCAGTGCCGTCACGATTTTCTTCGCCATTGAGGTAGTTGTGCTTCTCGTTGTAACTGACTAAGTCGCGTAGCGTAAAGCCATCGTGTGCCGTGACGAAGTTGACTGATGCATGAGAGCCACTGATTTGGTCCCAGTACAGATCACCAGAACCCGTGAGGCGCCAACCGAGCTCAGCAACACCACCGGACTGACCACGCCAAAAGTCACGAACTGTATCGCGGAATTGGTCGTTCCATTCCAGCCACGGTTCTGGGAATGACCCCACTTGGTAGCCGTTATTTCCCAAATCCCATGGTTCGGCAATGAGTTTGGTGTCGCGCAGGGCAGGATCCTGGCCAACAGCCGTGACTATGCCGCCTTCGAGGTTCACTTGATGCCGTGAATCTCGTGCGAGTGCTGTTGTGAGATCAAATCGAAATCCGTCGACATGCATTTCTTGGACCCAGTAACGCAGCGAGTCCATGATGAGGCGCAATGTTTGAGGATGGGAAGCAGCCACGGTGTTACCACAACCCGTGGAGTCCCAGTAATGCCGCTTGTCGGTGTCGAGGTGGTAGTAGGACCGGTTGTCGAAACCTCGGAGTGACAACGTCGGGCCAAATTCATTTCCTTCTGGTGTGTGGTTATAGACCACATCCAGAACGATTTCGATACCGGCTCGGTGGAAGGCTTTCACCATGTCCTTAAATTCCCGGACTTGCTGCCCGTCGGTCCCGCTTGACGAGTAGCCGCCATGCGGGGCAAAGAAGCCGAGAGTGTTGTAACCCCAGTAGTTCTTAGAGCCGCGAGAGAGCAAGAAAGTTTCACTCACGAAATGCTGACTCGGTAGTAGTTCTACAGTGGTCACTCCCAAGCTTTTGAGGTGGGCAATGATCGCGGGATGCGCCACGCCAGCAAAGGTGCCGCGTTGGTGCTCGGGAACGTCTGGATGCAGTTTCGTGAGTCCGACAACATGCGCTTCATAGATGACCGTATTTTCACGTGGCACTCGTGGGAAGTAGTCATCTTCCCAGTCATATGGATCATCTACGACGACACCATGCGGAACGAATGGAGCGCTATCGCCATCGTTAAACAAGGTGTCATCGTGGCCGAGGTGTCCAAAAATGGATTCGTCGAGAACTAGTTCGCCCGTGATCGCCTTCGCGTATGGATCAAGCAGGAGTTTTGCTGGATTGAAGCGGTAGCCATCTTCAGGTTGCCATTGGCCGTGGACGCGGAAGCCGTAGCGTTGTCCATGCCCGACACCAGAGACGTGCCCGTGGTAAACACCTTTGGTGTAGCCAGGAAGATCGAAACTCCAGTGGCTGCCGTCCTCATTGAAGAAACACAGTTCGACCCGGATTGCATCTGGCGCCCATACCGCGAAATTGGTGCCGCCATCTCGAGCCGTTGCCCCGAGAGGTTCTGGAGTGCCAATGTGCAGTCCCGATTCCAACTCTGGCACCTATCTATCGAGTGTGTATGCGAACGAATACGTTCTTTGTACGTATTCGTAGTTCTATCTTGCCCAACTGTGTGAACATTTGTGCGTTGGGATGCCGTGTTTGTGTCGATTTGCGTTTCTTAAGTCTTAAATCTTTGCCGAGGTATCAATTCATTGACCACAATTGCGCCTTGGCTTTCTCATCTAGACTGTGGTTGTGGCGTATTTAGATCACGCTGCTACAACTCCGATGCTTTCCGAGGCTGTAGCAGCCATGACGGAGTTACTGGCATCTCCCGGTAACCCCTCTTCGTTGCATTCCTCAGGTCGTCGTGCGCGCCGCCAAGTCGAAGAGTCCCGTGAGAAGGTTGCACGAGCTCTTGGTGCTCGTCCCGCAGAAGTTGTATTCACGGCAGGTGGCACTGAAGCCAACAACATCGCAGTCAAGGGCATTGCTTGGGATCAGCGCGATAAGGACCCAAAGCGCACCCGCATTTTGGCCAGCAGTGTCGAGCATCATGCCATTTTGGATCCGATTGAGTGGCTAGTTTCGAGCGATGGCTTCACCGTGACTTGGGTAGAGGTCACGCCGACTGGTGAAGTGACTCCCGATGCCTTGCGGACCGCTCTTGGTGATGATCCGAGCGACGTCGCAGTCGTGAGCATCATGATGGCCAATAATGAAGTCGGCACAATCAATGACATTGCTGCTCTCACTGCAGTGACCGCCGAATATGGCATTTGTTTTCATACCGACGCTGTTCAGGCGCCGGCCTGGCTTGAAGTGAACTTTGCCGCACTCGGTGTTTGTGCAATGACGGTATCTGCGCACAAGGTTGGCGGACCGCACGGTGTTGGCGCATTGGTCATCAGTCGTAGTTGCACGGTGACTCCGCTCATTCATGGTGGTGGGCAGGAGCGCGATGTTCGCTCGGGCACCCTTGATACCGCGGGCATTGTCGGTTTCGCTACAGCTCTCGACGTGGGAACTGCTCGTCGACCTGAAACTGTGGCCCGTGTTGCAGCTTTGCGTGATGACTTGGTTGCCAAGGTCGCCGCTGTCATTCCTGACGCTGTGTTCAATGGATCTATTGAGTCGCGCCTTGTCAACAATGCACACTTCACCTTCCCAGGCTGTCTTGGCGATTCACTGCTTATGTTGCTTGATGCCCAAGGTGTCGAGTGTTCGGTCGGTTCTGCCTGCAATGCTGGCGTGCCGCAACCGTCGCACGTTTTGTTGGCGATGGGTAGTGATGCCGAGAGCGCACGCGGAACCCTGCGTTTCTCGCTCGGCCACAGTTCAACTCAGGCAGATGTTGATGCCCTCATCGCGGTTCTACCTGAAGCAGTAGAGCGTGCCAAGCGTGCTGGTGTACCACGCACTCCGGCAACGGCAGGGATGCACTCGTGAAAGTCCTTGCGGCACTCTCTGGCGGTGTAGATTCTGCGGTCGCTGCTGCCCGCGCGGTTGATGCCGGCCATGATGTCACTGCCGTGCATCTGGCACTGTCGCGCAATCCACAATCGCACCGAACTGGTGCTCGTGGCTGTTGCACGATTGAAGATTCGAATGACGCCTTCCGGGCGGCTGACATGCTTGGGGCGCCGTTTTACGTGTGGGACCTGTCGGCGGAATTTCAAGAGAAAGTCATTGAAGACTTCATCTCTGAATATTCGGCAGGTCGTACGCCAAACCCTTGCTTGCGTTGCAATGAGAGCATCAAATTTGAGGCGGTCCTTGAGCGCGCTATGGCTCTTGGATTTGATGCGGTTGTGACAGGTCACTACGCCCAGATTGTGCATGGGCCGCATGGTGCGGAACTTCATCGCGCAGTAGATCCGGACAAGGATCAGTCTTATGTTCTTGGTGTTCTGACTGCTGAACAGATTTCGCATTCAATGTTCCCGCTTGGCAACAGCACAAAGACCGAAGTGCGCGCTGAAGCTGATCGTCGCGGCATCCTGGTTGCGCAGAAACCAGACAGCCACGACATCTGTTTCATCCCAGACGGCGATACTGCTGGGTGGCTAGCTCGTCAGATTGAGACTGCCCCTGGTGATGTGATCGATGCGCAGACCGGGGCTAAGGTCGGCACACATCAAGGTGCTCAAGCTTTCACAGTAGGGCAGCGACGAGGACTTGCCCTAGGCAATCCGCTCGGTGATGGTCAACGCCGTTACGTCGTAGATGTCGATGTGAAGCAGAACTTAGTCATGATTGGACCTCCAACTCTTTTGGAGATCGATGTCATCGAGGCAGTGAATCCGCGCTGGTCTGGACCTCTGCCGACTAATGGGCAATCTGTGCATGTGCAGATTCGTGCGCATGGCGAAGCCTTGCCTGCCGTCGTTGAAGTCGAAGATGACGTAGTAACGGTTGCTTTGACTGACTCCATCAGAGGAGTCGCAGCTGGTCAGGCTGCAGTGCTCTATGACGGAACTCGCGTGATTGGGTCGGCCACAATCTCACGCTCACGCCGATCGGCTTCGCTGTAGTGCAACCTGCTGTTGTCACGAGCATTGGCTCCTGGCCAGGCACAAACGTTCGAGAAGCAACCCTGATGGTGCGTGACTTGTGCCCGCACTTGCCACACCTCATTGAATTGCCGAAGCGTGGACCTGGTGCCGACATGATTGGTCGCACGATGTCTTTGTTGTCGTCGATCTCGAGTGACTTGTCCGTTGAAACGACGACCACAGGTTGGCGTCTGGCTCAAAGTCGCGGTAGAGACATGCGTCGCGCTGATGCTTATCTTGATGAAGACCTAGATGTGGCTGAAGAAAGTTTTGAAGGCTATGTCGGCGACTACAAGGTACAACTCGTCGGGCCTTGGACACTTGCCGCCAGTGTGGAGACTTCCTCGGGTGACAAGTTGCTCACGGATGCCGGCGTCTGCCGTGAGGTGACTGAAGTTTTGACCCATGCCGTCGCTCAGCACATCGCTGAAATTGGCAAGCGCATTCCGGGTGCACAAATTGTGCTGCAGATTGATGAGCCTTCGTTGCCATTTGTCCTACAGGGCGGCATCAAAACACAGAGTGGTTGGGGTAAGTATTCGCCGATTGAGTCACAGGTTGTTGCTGCGAGTCTGCAGTCTGTCGCATCCGCTACTCAAGGTTTTAGTCTGGTGCATTGCTGTGCGCGAGATGTGCCATTCGGGCTGATCTCGAGTGCGGGTTTTGATGCGGTGTCCGTAGACACGTCACTTTTTGGCGATGAACTGTTCGATGTCATTGGCCATGCGCATGACCAGAACCAGAGAGTATTTTTGGGCGTGAATCCCGTCTCATTGGATGCCGGTTTGGCATACCTGTCTCACCTCGCTAGACGCATTGGGTTGTCCGCTCAGGAGCTCGCAAAAACGATTGCCTTGTCCCCACCGTGTGGGCTAGTTAGTGCCACAATGTCAGATGCACGCGAAAGAATTGAACGACTTAGTGGAGTAGCTGAGGCATTTCAGGAGGTAGACCTGTGAGCATCCCCGCCGACATTCGCGCACGTCGGAATGACTTAGTAGTTCAGATCGAACGGGCTCGCGACGAGTACTACCAACACGATAAGCCGACCCTTTCCGATGCCGAATATGACGTGCTTTTCAAAGAGTTAGAGCAACTCGAAGCGCAGTATCCCGAACTCGTGACAGGCGATTCACCCACGCAAAGTGTCGGTGGCGAAGTGGCAGGGACCTTCGGTGAGTTTGAACACCCGTCGCGTATGTGGAGCCTGGACAATGTGTTCGACTTTGACGAACTTGATTCGTGGTTTGAGCGTGTGGGTGAGCACTCATTCTTATGCGAACTCAAGATTGATGGCCTCGCGATTAATGCTGTTTACCGCAATGGTGTACTCGACACTGTGGCCACTCGTGGCAGCGGAAGTGTTGGGGAAAATGTGACCTCGAATGTCGAGTTCATGACATGCATTCCGCGCGAACTTGTTGGATCGGCTGGCGTTCCTGTCCCCGAGCTTCTTGAAGTGCGCGGCGAGGTTTACTTCTCGCTCGAAGAGTTCGACAACATCAACCTTGAAGTCACTGCAATAGGTCGGACCGCCTTTGCGAACCCGCGCAATGCGGCAGCAGGTACCTTGCGTCAGCGCATGGATAAGCGCATTGAGGCGGTAGCCGATGCACAGCAGCGTGCGACTGGCAAAGATGCAGATTCCAAAGCGAGTCTGTCGGTTGCCAAGCACGTAGATGAATTCGAGCGTGCTAAGAGTGCGCTGTCTCGACTAGGCCTGATTGTTCACGGTATCGGCACGCATGACGGATTGGAGATTTCTGCGCAGTCGCATGCCTATGAGATTTTGAAGGCTTGGGGTCTGCCGACTTCTCCCGTCGTCAAAGTTGTGCAAAGTCCGCAAGAGGTAAAGGACTACATCACGTACTTCGGTGAGCATCGCCAGGAACTTGCGCACGACATTGATGGCGTGGTCATCAAGGTTGATGATTTGAGTGAGCAAGAGGGTATGGGTTACACCGCAAGAGCGCCTCGTTGGGCGATTGCGTACAAGTACCCTCCGACCGTTGTACGTACCCGATTGGTTGACATTGCCGTGCAAGTTGGCAGAACGGGTCGTGTGACTCCGCGTGCTGAAGTTGAGCCAGTCTTGGTTGCTGGATCCACAGTGACGTATGCGACCTTGCACAACGGCTTTGAAGTCGCGCGCAAAGGTTTGTACATCGGTGACATGGTGTTTTTGCGTAAGGCTGGCGACGTGATCCCCGAGATTCTTGGGCCAGTTGTTGAGCTTCGTGATGGTTCGGAGCGCGAGTTCGTCATGCCTACCGAGTGCCCTGAATGTGGAAGTTTGTTAGCGCCAGAGAAAGAAGACGACAAGGACCTGCGTTGTCCTAATGTGCGCAGTTGCCCGGCTCAATTGCGCGGCCGTCTTGAACATTTAGGTTCCCGAGCTGTGCTGGACATTGAGGGACTCGGCGAGAAAGCAGCTCGAGCGCTCCTTGAAGATGGTGTCATCAGTGATGAAGGTGACTTGTTCTTACTCACGCCGGAGCAACTTAGTGCGAGTGATTTTTTTGTTAAGGGTGCTGATCGAGAACTTGCTGAGAATGCCAAGTTGCTCTTGGCTCAGATCGAGTTGGCCAAAACTAAACCGTTGTGGCGCTTCATAGCCGCACTGTCCATCCGTCATGTTGGTCCACCAACTGCGCAGGCGTTAACTCGAGTGTTCAAGGACTTGGACGACTTAGCCAAGGCTACGGGCGAAGAACTCGCCCAGGTGGAAGGAGTCGGTGCTGTCATTGGCTCTGGTGTGGCTGGCTGGTTTGCCGAAGAGTGGCACCGCGACATCATTGATAAGTGGCGCAAGGCTGGTGTGCAACTTCGGGATGAGGCACAAGCAGTCGGTCCGCAGACTTTGGCTGGCCTGACGATTGTGGTGACCGGCAGCCTCGAGAACTTCGGTCGTGAGGATGCGGCTGAGGCCATTACAAGTCGAGGCGGCAAAGCGTCTAGTTCGGTGTCAGCTAAGACGAGCTACGTTGTGGCTGGGGAGAAGGCCGGTTCGAAAGCCACGAAGGCTGCTGACCTAGGTGTGCCCATTTTGAATGAGGCGCAGTTTGTTGTGTTGCTGGAGCAAGGCCCGGAGGGGCTCGAGTAGGTAAGGCCCGGAGGGGCTCGAGTAGAGGATGCCCGACTTCACTGCTCCTTCTTGACAACTAGCCGAAACATTCAAGAAACCTTGCACCAATAGGATTAAGGCATGTCTGGAATCTCACGCGATGATGTAGCGCACCTTGCAGGTCTTGCGCGCATCGACATCCCTGAAGAACAACTTGATCACTATGCCAAGCAGCTAGATGCAATTTTGGATGCTGTTGCCCAAATTTCCCAGGCAGATACCGCTGATGTGCCGGCTATGAGCCATCCGATTCCGATGACCAATGTCTTCCGCGAGGACATCCCATCACCTTCACTCGGTCAAGCCGATGCACTTGCTGGCGCACCTGCTGTGGAAGATGCTCGCTTCCGTGTGCCACGTATTTTGGATCAGGAGTAGACCATGACTGAACTGATTCGCATGAATGCATCAGACCTTGTGGATGCAATGAACTCTGGAGATGTCTCCTCAGTAGAAATTACTCAGGCTTATCTCGATCGCATTGCTGCAGTTGATGGCGATGTGCATGCGTTCTTGCATGTTGATGCAGCTGGCGCTCTTGGGGCCGCTGCTGATGTCGATGCCAAGCGTTCAGCCGGTGAAGCACAATCAGTCTTGGCTGGTGTGCCGCTTGGTTTGAAGGACATCTTGGCCACCAGAGGTTTGCCGACCACATGTGGCTCAAAGATTCTTGAAAATTGGATTCCGCCTTACGATGCAACGGTTGTCAGCAAGTTGCGTCAGGCTGGCATTCCGATTCTTGGCAAGACAAACATGGATGAATTCGCGATGGGTTCATCGACTGAGCATTCTGCTTATGGTCCAACGCATAACCCGTGGGATTTGGAGCGCATTCCAGGCGGTTCGGGCGGCGGCTCATCTGCTTGTCTTGCAGCCTTCGAAGCGCCTCTTGCAATTGGTACGGACACTGGCGGATCAATTCGCCAGCCAGCTGCTGTCACCGGAACTGTTGGAGTTAAGCCAACCTACGGTGGAGTGAGTCGCTACGGAGCTGTTGCTCTGGCATCTTCACTAGATCAGATCGGTCCTTGTGCACGCACCGTTCTAGACACCGCGCTTTTACACAGCGTCATCGCTGGTTATGACCCGATGGATTCCACCTCGATCAACTCCCCAGTGCCTGCAGTTGTCGAAGCGGCTCGCCGTGGCGATGTGCAGGGAATGAAGATTGGTATCGTCCGCGAAATCGGTGGCGAAGGTTTCCAGGCTGGTGTTCAAGCTCGCTTTGATGAGTCAGTTGCGCTGCTTGAAGGCCTTGGCGCCGAAATTGTTGAAGTCTCGTGCCCAAGCTTCCCGTTGGCTCTTGCTGCCTACTATTTGATTCTTCCGAGTGAATGTTCAAGCAACCTAGCCAAGTTTGATGGCATCCGCTTTGGACTTCGGGTCGGCGATGATGGCTCCAAGTCTGTCGAGCAGGTGATGAGCGAAACCCGTGCAGCAGGTTTCGGTGACGAAGTGATTCGTCGCATTATTCTGGGCACGTATGCGCTTTCGGCCGGTTACTATGACGCGTATTACGGACAAGCACAAAAAGTTCGCACACTTATTGCGCAGGACTTCAATCGCGCCTTCGAGCAGGTCGATGTGCTGATCTCTCCAACAGCGCCGACAACGGCATTCAAGATCGGCGAGAAGCTTGATGACCCACTGGCGATGTATCTGAACGATGTGGCAACCATTCCGGTGAACCTCGCTGGCTTGCCAGGTATGTCGCTGCCGATTGGCCTAGCTCATGAAGACAACCTGCCAGTCGGTCTGCAAATTATGGCTCCAGCGATGGCGGATGATCGTCTCTACAACGTAGGTGCAGCAATTGAACGCGAGCTGTTGGCTCAGTGGGGCGCGCCTCTGCTGTCCAAGGCTCCAGAGTTGGCAGGTGCATAATGACTGAACCAACCATGAAGTACAGCGAAGCAATCGAGAAGTTTGATCCAGTGATGGGGCTTGAAGTTCACGTTGAACTTGGTACGAAGACCAAGATGTTCTGTGGATGTTCAACCGAATTCGGCGCTGAGCCGAACACTCAGGTCTGTCCAGTGTGCCTTGGTTTGCCTGGCGCATTGCCAGCGGTCAATCACATTGGTGTGGAGTCCGCTATTCGCATTGGTCTGGCGCTGAACTGTGAGATCGCTTCGTGGTGTCGCTTCGCCCGCAAGAACTACTTCTATCCAGACATGCCGAAGAATTTCCAGACGTCACAGTATGACGAGCCCATTGCATTCAATGGCTATCTTGATGTCGACATTGAGACCGAAGAAGGTCCCAAGACGTTCCGAGTCGAAATTGAACGTGCACATATGGAAGAGGACACCGGCAAGAACACGCACCTCGGTGGCGCAACTGGTCGTATTCATGGGGCCGACTACTCGTTGGTTGATTACAACCGTGCTGGTATTCCGCTTATTGAAATTGTGACCAAGCCGATCGTGGGAACAGGCAAGTATGCGCCTGAGGTTGCAAAGGCTTACGTGAGTGCGCTTCGGGAAATCCTGCGCAGCCTTGATGTGAGTGACGTCAAAATGGAGCAAGGTTCTATGCGTTGCGATGTGAACCTGTCATTGCGCCTGGCGCCTGAATCTCCGCTCGGCACCCGTTCGGAAACGAAGAATGTGAACTCACTTCGATCCGTAGAACGTGCTGTGCGTTATGAAGTAACTCGCCATGCGGCACGTCTCACTGCCGGTCAAACTGTCGTTCAAGAAACTCGTCACTGGCATGAAGACACTGGCGTAACAACCGCGGGTCGACCAAAGTCAGATGCTGATGATTACCGCTACTTCCCAGAGCCAGACTTGATGCCGATTGCGCCATCTCGTGAATGGGTTGAAGAGTTGCGTGCCACACTTCCAGAAAATCCTGCAGTTCGACGCACGCGTTTGATGACTGCATGGAACCTTTCAGAGTTGGAAATGACCAACTTGATGAACGCTGGTGTCCTTGAACTTGTTGAGGCTGCAGTGAACGCGGGCATGAGTCCAGATGCTGCACGCAAGTGGTACACAGGTGAATTGGCTCGAGTCGCTAATGAGCGCGGTGTGGAAGTCGAAGAGCTCGGCGTTGGGCACGATGTGCTTGCGCGCATCGAGGCTCTGATTGCCAGCGGTGGGCTTAACGACAAACTTGCTCGTCAGGTGCTTGAAGGAGTCATGGCTGGCGAAGGTTCGGTGGATGAGGTTATCGCCGGTCGGGGTCTTGCTGTTGTCTCGGATGATGGTCCGCTACTCGAAGCCATCGATGCCGCGCTTGCTGCTGATCCAGAAGTTGCCGAGAAGATTGCCTCTGGCAAGTTACAGGCTGCAGGTGCTGTAGTCGGTGCGGTTATGAAGGCGACTCGCGGTCAAGCAGATGCTGCTCGTGTTCGTGAGTTGCTGTTCGAGAAGTTGGGCGTCAGCGAATAGGTAAGTGCGTGGTTGGGCAGTCCTGATGCCTAACGGATGCTGAGCCCTTAAGCACTCAACTCATGCCCGCTTGGACAAGTTCTATGGTTCGACGGTCGTAGCAAACACACATGACCGTCGTGCCTGTGCCTTTACCTAGTGAATGTTGGTCGCATGACCCCGAGGTCAAGGGCTGCTTCGATTCGAGCCATCGCACGAACTAACCCGAGTTCATCATGTGCTCGAGCAACTACACCGAGCCCAACTGGCAACCCATCGACTAGTCCCATCGGTACTGCACCGATTGGCCAACCTGCAATAGCCGACGGTGTGGTGATCCAACCTGCGCCGCTGAAGTCGTCGCCTTCACCCAAGCGACTAACCCAAGCTGGTCCGTAAGTTGGACCAATGAGAACGTCAACTTGAGCCAGCGATGGCTTGAGCACTTCATCAATCGCCCAGTGCATCGCCCGCGTACGTGCCTGATGGTAAGCATCGTTGCGGCCACCCGAAGCAAGCGCCAACTCCAAGTAATCCTGATGGAAGTGATGAAGTTCGCGATCGGCATTGGCCACATTGAACGCCACGACATCAGCTAGTGACTTGACTCCTTCACCAGGGCGCTGAGTCAGGTAAGCGGACAGATCTTCAACCAGTTCGTTGAACAGGATGACACCTTCATCTTCGCCGATTTGCTCAGTGAATTCCGGCACGTTGACTGTCTGCACAGAGATGCCAGCAGCAGCCAGAAGTGTGACGGTGTTTTCAAACAGTGCATTGGTTCCGTCATGCGAAGTGAACCATTGAGGCACAACACCAATGGTCAAGGGCTGAGCATCTGCGCAGGCTTCAACGAGTCCGCCCAAGTCGGCCAGCACTTCAAGTAGTAGGGCTGCATCCTTCACGCTGCGTGCCAGCGGACCAGGTGAATCTTGGGTAGCGCTGATCGGAACTACGCCATGCGTCGACACCACGCCTACGGTCGGCTTGATACCGACAAGTCCGTTGAGTGACGCAGGACAGATAATTGAGCCGTTCGTTTCTGTGCCCACGGCAAATGGAGCAAGTCCAGCGGCAATGGCCGCGCCTGAGCCAGAGGATGAGCCGCCCGCGCTGTGCGCATACTTCCAAGGGTTTGCAGTCAGTCCGCCAACAGCTGACCAGCCACTTGTGGACTTGGATGAACGGATGTTGGCCCATTCGGACAAGTTCGTGGCACCCAAAATGATTGCGCCATTAGCACGCAAGCGACCTACTAAAGCAGAGTCATGCTCAACGGTGCGACCAGCAAGAGCCAAAGATCCCGCAGTCCCAGGCAGGCCAACTGCCTCAATGTTGTCCTTGATGAGAATCGGCATGCCAGCGAGTCGCCCCGTCCCCCCTTGAGCATCTGCGGCAGCCGCATCGGCGAGTGCATCAGGGTTGAGGGCTAGAACTGACTGGATACCGTCGGTTTCTTGATCGATGTGTTCAATGCGATCTAGCAGCGCTCCAACTAGCTCTTGGCTAGCGATAGCACCCTCAGACAGCCGTTGTTGAAGCTCTGAGGCGCTAGCAAATCCGAGGTCCGCATTCATTTCTACATCTGTACTCACCTGACAATGTTGGCACACGCGCATGTTTGGCGCATTTGAATGGCGACATCAGGACAAGGGCGTGTTTGTAGGTAGATTTGTCCTATGTCTGATATGAAGCCACGCAGCAAAGAAGTTACCGACGGACTTGAAAGAACTGCCGCTCGCGGCATGCTTCGTGCGGTTGGAATGGGCGATGAAGATTTCGCTAAGCCACAGATTGGCATTGCTTCATCTTGGAATGAAATCACGCCCTGCAACTTGTCGCTTGACCGTCTAGCTAAGGCTGCGAAGGAAGGTGTCTTTGCTGCTGGCGGCTTCCCAATGCAGTTTGGCACTATCTCTGTTTCCGATGGCATCTCAATGGGCCATGAAGGTATGCACTTTTCGCTTGTGAGTCGTGAAGTCATTGCTGACTCAGTTGAGGCAGTTATGCAGGCTGAACGTCTCGATGGAATGGTCAACTTTGCTGGTTGTGACAAGTCGCTTCCTGGCATGCTGATGTCAGCTGCACGTATTGATGTGGCCAGCGTGTTTGTTTATGCAGGTTCAATCCTGCCGGGAAACGTCACACTGTCTGACGGCAGCAATCGCGATGTCACCATCATCGATGCCTTTGAGGCTGTTGGTGCATGTGCTCGTGGCCTGATGAGCGAAGAAGATGTCGATCGTATTGAACGTGCAATTTGTCCAGGTGAAGGTGCTTGTGGCGGTATGTACACGGCAAACACGATGGCCTCGGCTGCTGAGGCAATGGGCATGTCTCTTCCAGGTTCAGCAGCGCCTCCTTCGGTCGATCGTCGTCGTGATGGATTCGCTGCTGCCTCAGGCGAGGCTGTTGTTAACTTGATTCGTCAGGGCATCACCACGCGCGACATCATCACACGGCAGTCACTTGAGAATGCGATTGCAGTTGTCATGGCCTTCGGCGGTTCTACAAACGCTGTTCTTCACTTGCTAGCCATCGCGCATGAAGCACGGGTTGAACTGTCACTCGACGACTTCCATCGCATCGGTGCGAAAGTGCCGTTGCTTGCAGACGTTAAGCCATTCGGACGCTACGTCATGTCGGACGTTGACCGCGTTGGTGGCGTCCCTGTCGTTATGCGTGCACTTTTTGATGCTGGCTTGATTAATGGTGATTGCCTGACTGTGACTGGTAAAACAGTTGCCGAGAATCTCGCAGAAATTGAGTCACCTGACCCCGATGGTGAGATTCTGCATGCGATGAACAGTCCTCTAGGTGGTGTCGGTGGCATCACGATTCTTCGCGGTTCACTTGCTCCGGATGGGGCTGTGGTCAAGAGTGCGGGAATTCCAGTTGATGTATTCGAAGGACCAGCCAAGGTATTTGAACGCGAACGTGCTGCGATGGATGCTCTAGAAAATGGAGACATTCAGGCTGGAGATGTAGTCATCATTCGTTACGAAGGACCTAAGGGTGGTCCAGGTATGCGTGAGATGCTCATGATTACAGCTGCCATCAAAGGTGCAGGTCTTGGTAAGGATGTTCTCCTCATCACAGATGGTCGCTTCAGTGGCGGCACGACTGGTCTATGCGTCGGTCACGTCGCTCCTGAGGCACTCGACGGTGGTGCAATCGGTCTGGTCAAGACTGGTGACCGTATCCGCATTGACATTCCAAATGCCACGCTTGATTTGCTCGTCGATGATGCTGAGTTGGACCAGCGTCGCCAGACATGGGCACCATTACCGCACAAGTATGACCGTGGAGTTTTAGCGAAATACTCCAAGTTGGTTGGCAGTGCCAGCCGAGGTGCGGTGTGTGACTAAAGTCGATGGGTTGCTCGACCGTGATCTTGTCGTAGCACGCTGGGCAATCTACGCAGCTTTTGCATTTAACGGCTTTGCGTGGGGAACTTTTGTACCTCGTCTGCCAGATATCAAACACACTTTTGTCTTAAGCAACTCTCAACTGGGCGTCACCATGTTGGCTGCCTCACTCGGCATTCTTTCTGCCCTAAAACCTGGTGGATATCTGTGTGCGAGATATGGAAGTCGACGAATCTTGCTTTGTGCAACGGTCTACATGTCAATCGCAGTGATGCTGCTTGGAGTGCTTGCTAGTTACTCCTATTTCGTTTTTACATTGCTACTTCTTGGCATCGCTACAGCGCTGCAAGACATCTCGATGAATACGCATGCCGCGACTATTGAACAAGCGGCTGGTCGATCTTTAATGAATGGCTTTCACGCGAGGTTCAGCGTTGGGGCCTTGGTTGGTGGAGGATGTGGCGCACTATTTACACAGTTCAAAGTTTCACTCTTGATGCAGATGGTTATTGTGGGTGTTGTTGGCTTGGCAACTTTGCCATGGTTCCGAAAAGTCCTATTGCCAGCCGAAGCAGATCGGCACGAACCCGAACCTGAGAATTCCTCTGAACGCCAACGTCCAAATATTTTTTACATTCTGGGATTGCTCGGTTTCCTTGCTGCAGTTTGTGAAGGTTCGGCCGCTGATTGGGGAGCGATTCTCCTCAGGGACACTTGGCACACATCACCATTTGTATCTAGTCTTCCATTCATTCTTTTCTCAGCAACGATGGTGATATTCCGTTTCAGTGGCGATTGGGTAACGGACCGCTTTGACCGTGAGTGGGTGATTCGGACTGGCGGATTGACTTCTGGTATTGGCCTGCTAGTTGGCGTGCTCATCGGTGGACCGGTTGGCATTTGCTTAGGGTTTGCCATGCTCGGCGTGGGAATATCTGTTGCCATTCCTTCTGTGTTCAGTGCTGCATCGCATATCGCACGCACACGATTTGCTGGGCAGATTTCGCCAGCTGCTGCAACGGCAATCATTGGTGGAGTTTCGTATTCGGGTTTCTTAGTAGGCCCCCCACTGTTGGGTTACGTGGCCGATGCGATAACCCTGCGATGGGCCATGTTGTTGCCTGCTACTTTTGCAATTGTGTTGGGGCTATCGGCGCGCATTGTTAAAAACAACTGATTCCGAGTCTTTCACAAGAGTGTGATTTCCGTCAGTCAGAAATGAACCAGTCGATATTCGTCCATGAGTCAATTGTGAGTGGTCCGTGAGCGTCGTTTCTTAACGTCGAACTCATGAGAATGTTTAATGACTGGAAACAATTACGTGCTCTTCGAGCTCCACAGCATAAGGCGGCGAGGAGCGAGCGAAAGAATCGCAGGCTAGCTCGAGTTAGCATCGTCAGCATTTTTGCTGTTCTCATTTCCAGTCAGGTCGCTGTTCCAGCCAATGCTGCGGTGAATCCCGTATGTTCAAGCAATTGTTCGTCATTGACTGTGACGAATGTTGTTAGCGGCGGATCTGCCACGCCAGCAGACTGGGCGCTCGGGGCAACCCAGGGCGCTGACTCATACACATTCACATCAGGCACAGCCAAAGATGTCGCGCGTAATGCCACGTATGCCTTGACATCTAGCGGCGGCCCATCTGGCTACACCCAGACGTTTGCATGTACGGGCAATTCCAACGTCACGTTCGATCTCGTGGCAAAGACGGTAACCTTCCCAAACCAGTCGAACCGCTCAGCCACATGTACATTCACATACACAAGTTCGACACCTGCATCTATCACTATCCACGCTGGTGGGTTAAGGACCGGCGCTACAACTGTTGGAGCGATGCCTGATGGTGCCGTATTCACCGCTACTGCCGTCTCAGGCACCCCCGCAGGCGGACCATTCACCTGTACGACGGCGAGCAGTGCTGGCACGTGCGACATCTCGGTTCCCTCTGGCTTTGCCTGGAATGTCTCTGAGACATCAGTACCCAGCGGCTATTACGCAAATCCAAGTTTGGATTACGGAGGCTCATCGACTTTGACGGCTGAGACTTATGTCTTTAGAACGGGCACGGTGACATCGAATACAGACGTTCCCGGCCCGAGTGCTACCGGCACCTATTCAGACCTGCGCCATGCGGGGAGTAACAACTTCAGCGGACTACTATCGGCATCGCTCAACAATCCAGCAGTGTCGCAGAAGTGTGGGCTCAATGTCGCACTCGTGCTTGATCAATCAGGATCCATGGCTGGCACAAAGCAGACGGCTCTCAAAGCAGCAGCTAATGACACAATTACTGCCCTGACTGGAACGCCTTCACGGGTGGCGCTGTACACCTTTGCTTCACTCGTTGGTCCGTCGGTTGCTAGCACCTCGACTGCAACGGTTGCCAGTGCTGCTTCGTTGCACACCTTCATCAATGGTTTGGCAGCACCGGCCAGCTCAACCAACTGGGACGCTGGACTCAATCAGGTGGCCGCTGGATTCGACTTGGTCATCTTGCTCACTGATGGCGCTCCAACTACCTATGGAAACAACGCTGGTAGCGGAAGTTCAACTTACTTCCAGTACGTCGACGAGGGAATCTTCTCTGCAAACAAGATCAAGTCAGGCGGAGCCACTTTGGTCGGTGTCGGTATTGGTTTGGACGGCTCGACTGAAAATCTTCGTGCTGTCTCTGGCGCGACGCTAGATAAGGATTACTATCTTGCTAGTTCGGCAACCTTTGGTCAGGTACTCAAGGATCTCGCCACAGGCAACTGCAGTAATCAGTTGACTATTCAAAAGCAGATTCAGGATCCCACTGGAACGTTGGTACCCAACTCACCACTCGCCAATGGCTGGAACTTTACCAACTCGATCTCGCTGGGCAGCACGATTGATTCAGCGGCAACTACAGCGCAAGTAAACGGTCAGAATGGTTTCGCTAGCGCAGCAGTCTCGATTCCAGCCGCCGCCACTCCAACAGTTTCCGTGACCGAAACTCTGACATCTGAGTACACGCTTGTTAGTGCGCATTGCACAGTTAACGGTATCGCCGTGGCCACAACAGTCAATGGCACAACAGCAACTTTCGCCGCTCAGTCGGGTACACCAATGTCATGTCTCTTCACCAATAAGCAGAAATCTGGCCATTGGAGTTTGAGTAAGTCCTCATCACCAACGGCAGGAACATCGGTGGGTGTGGGTGACTCGATCACTTACACGTTGACTGCGCACAATCCAAGCGACGTCACAGTACTAGCTGCATCTGCAACAGATGATCTGACTGATGTGCTTGATGATGCAACGCTCGGCGCATTACCAAGCGGACTGACTAAGGTCGGTTCGGTATTGACTTGGGCGATTGGCAACTTAACTGCAGACCAGACCAAGACGATTAGTTACACCGTGACCGTGAAGTCTGATGCCTACGATGCCGTTATCAAGAACGTTGTGACACCTGGAGATTCAGGTGCTTGTGAAGTTGTTGCAGACTGCACAACTACTCACACCACACCTAAGCGCGCAACGCTGACATTGGTGAAGTCTGTCAATAATGGGACGTCTGGTGGCACTCGAACACCTACGGATTGGAACTTGTCTGCTGATGGTGGCGTAACCGGCACACAGATTGTGAACTCAGCAACTGGTGTCACGCACACTGTCATTCCTGGCGCGTATGCAATGAGCGAAAGTGCTCAGTGGAATGGCTACACGGTTGAGGGAACATGGGTCTGCACTGGTCAAGATCCAGTCACCGGTCGACCTGAAAGTAATGTCGTTGTGATCACAGCCGGGGAAGATGTGACCTGCACAATCACTAACAAGGCAGTCATGCCTTCATTGACCTTGAACAAGGTTTTGGCCAATGGCGATACTGGCTCAACTCATACAGCAACAGATTGGTCACTTTCTGCGGCTGGTCCGACAGCCGTTTCAGGTGTATCGACTGGAACAAAGACTTTTGTTGCAGTCGGCGCCTACACACTGAGCGAGTCAGGTCCTGCGGGATACTCGGCTTCAGTCTGGAACTGTGGCAACGCTTCTGTAGTTGATGGTGTTGTGACACTGGGACTCGGCGAAGATGTGACATGTACCGTTACCAATACTGCAATTGCACCGACATTGACCTTGAACAAAGTTGTGGTCAATGGCACTACAGGTGCAACGCACGTGGCAACAGACTGGTCCCTTTCAGCTGCTGGCCCAACAGCAGTTACATCCGTGGCGACCGGTACTAAATCAACAGTGAAGTTGGGCGACTACACCTTGACTGAGTCAGGTCCTGCTGGCTACACCGCATCCGCATGGAACTGTGGCAGTGCAACTGTTGTTGGACATGTTGTTACCGTGCCGCTCGGTACTGATGTGACGTGTACCGTCACCAATACTGCTGATGCTTCGTCACTGACTTTGGTGAAGTCTGTTGACAATGGACTGACTGGTGCCACGCACACCGCGGCCGACTGGGCGCTATCGGCCACCGGCCCAACTGCCATCAACAACATCAGCTCGGGTACGAAGACCACGGTCAAGATTGGCGACTACACCTTGGGTGAATCAGGTCCCGATGGTTACACTGCCTCGGTCTGGAACTGTGGCAGTGCAACTGTTGTTTCAGGTGTTGTGACGGTTGCCTTGGGTCAGGATGTCACCTGTACTGTCACTAACGTTGCCAAGCATTCGAGTCTGACTTTGAACAAGGTTGTTCTCAATGGATTCACTGGCTCCACTTTTACTTCAAGTGACTGGGCGCTTTCTGCAGATGGCCCAACTGCAATCAACAACGTGACTTCAGGCACCAAGACCTCGGTCAAGATCGGTAAGTATGCGTTAGCTGAGGCTGGTCCAATGGGCTACACATCTTCTTTGTGGGACTGTGGCAGCGCCGTGATTGTTAACGACGTAGTATCTGTTTCGCTTGGACAAGATGTGGTGTGTACCGTCACCAACACTGCGGTAATGTCCACGTTGACTCTCAACAAGATTGTCGACAACGGCAACACTGGAGCC
>Ga0304729_1000203_pt1 | contig 41033 bp, 47 predicted proteins | sample C_131016_MF_Meta_FD_190475 | JGI IMG/M metagenome (GOLD analysis project Ga0304729, IMG submission 190475) | Freshwater microbial communities from Lake Croche, Canada to study carbon cycling - C_131016_MF_MetaG (v2) (version 2) | ecosystem: Environmental > Aquatic > Freshwater > Lake | place... | reverse complement strand
TATTCCACCGGGGCTGCCAGCGGGTGCTATTCCACCGGGGCTGCCAGCGGGGACTATTCCACCGGGGCTGCCAGCGGGTACTGTTCCACCGGGGCTGCCAGCGGGAACTATTCCACCGGGGCTGCCAGCGGGAACTCTTCCACCGGGGCTGCCAGCGGGAACTCTTCCACCGGGGCTGCCAGCGGGGACTATTCCACCGCAAAAGTTACAGGAGAAAATTCAATCGCCCTTGCATGGGGTATAGAATCCAAAGCAAGTGGAATAAAAGGGTGCTGGATCGTTTTAAATGAATGGAAGGAAGTCAATGGTAAATGGTTCTGCATTGATGTAAAACCGTTCAAAGTTGACGGTAAGAAAATAAAGGAAAACACTTTTTACAAATTAGTTGACGGTAAGCCAACTCTAGCCTAATCCTAAACCCAAATGAAAACCATGACGACACTAACCGCACTTGTTGCGCTCGGCATTATAAGTAACACGATTTTTTATTGTTTAACCCGCCTAAAACTAAAAAAGATGGCAGATCAGAGTACAATTATCGAAGGGCTTGTTACCCGCATCAACACAGATGCAACCAACATCAAGACAATGCTGAACAATGTTATCAGCAATCCCGAAAATACCATTTCGGATGCAAGCCTTGCTGATTTGAACGCAGCGGTGAACAACCTGGATGCGTTGGCAACCTTGCCTGCGCCAGTCACAACGTCCGAGGCGGCCCCGGAAACACAGCCGTAAAGATGTGTGTTTGAGTACCCAACCGCCTCGCTATAACACAGCGAGGTTTTGGGGTGCAAGAATTCATCACTTCAAATACATTTTATAATGAAGCCATTCCAAAAAGTTATCCGCGTTATAAACAGTTGCCGGACTAAGGCGCACCTAATGACAGCAGACGTTTACCTGACCTCATTTACAAAGTTGTATGCTCACGAGACGGTAGCAATTACGAGGCTTAGAAACGCACTGCAATTGCGCCGGATTGAGATTAGCCATTTGGCAGCCGTAAACGTTGAGCTATGAGAATGTTAGTGGTAGGGATACTAACCGTGCTAGCCGTCATGTACAAGATGTGGCTCGATAGTAAATGTGAACGATAATTTTTAAACCACTTAAAACGATAACACATGCAACCATGCACAAAATGCCAGAAACTAATACCAGCCGGAACAGTCTGCGAGAATTGCTCCCAAGAGATTGACCCGCTCGATTTCCCTGATGCCGAGTAACATTTTATTAGCTGACCTTAAAATAAAAACGATGAAAAAGACACAAAGTTTTGTATTCGATACCCCGATAGTTGACAAGTACGCCAACAACAAAATACTTGGGTATGCCCGTATTGAGGGTGTAGGATATTCAGACCCGAACTATGCTAAAGATTGGGCATCCGGTGAATGTGAGCCGGAGGATATTTTCAGCTTCGACATTAATACGGTATATTTCCTTGTTGATGGAAAGACGACCACCGAAACACAGGCATACCGTATATCTAAGCGTTTGGGAGGCGAAATAAGCGACATTATCGACTCTGCGACACTTGGGCATTTAGAATACATTTTCAGCGAAGCATACGCGCTTGATTGCGCTATGGTGCCGGAACAAGACCATACCGATAAAGTACAGAACGACCGCCCTTACCAAGTTTTGTACGTTCCTGAATTAGGGCAATATACAGAGGACAAAGCCGCTTAATAACCACCTAAAAATAAAATTATGGAAACGGGTATATCAATAGCCAACCAATTCACGCCGGATATTAATATCCAAAACCGTGAAGCATTTTTGAAGTCGTTCGATGTTCCGCCATCAAAGGTTGACAAGGCGCAAGGGTATGATACAATGCCTATTTCAGCCCTCGAAAATGAACTGGACCAAACATACTTGGGGCTGTGGAAAACAGAAAATTTCCGCCATCAGGTAATTGCAAATGAGATTGTAGGGAGTATCGACCTTCATGTATATGACCCCACCGTAAAAACATGGATAGTGCGTACTGGTTGCGCCGCTGTTATGATACGGCAAAAATCAGGAGCCGCACTCACCGACATTGGCGAGAAAATTAAAAACGGCTTGGTGATGGACTTCCCAAAGCTATCGACCATGTGCCTAAAGGCCGCTGCGAAAACATTGGGTAAAAAGTTTGGGCGCGATCTGAACAGAAAATTTGAAGATGGGTACGAAACCGTTTACACGGACGAAATAAATTTCAATGCTGTTCTTGATGATGTAACCAACCGCCTGACCTCATGCAAAAGGGTTGAGGAATTGGGCGCACTCTGGACGGAATACCCCGACCTGCAAGAAAATCCAAAGTTCAAAAAATTGTTTAACCAGTTCAAAATGAAAATACAGTATGGAGCAGCAGCCTAAACAAACATTTGAAGATAGCCGCATGGGGTTATTTACGGCAAGCGAAATAAGCAGATTGCTTGTTAGCGGAAGCAGACCAATGACGGAAACAGAACTGGCAGAAGAAAAAGCAAAAGGCGGCAAAAGAAAAACAGTTGACACGCTTTTTGGAGATGGCGCAGTTACCTACATGAATGAAAAAATAGGAATCTGCATTACAGGGGAAACGCCACCAACATTTGACACTGTAGCTACCCGATGGGGGAAAGAACAAGAAGAAGATGCCATTAAATGGTTTGAATTAATCACTAAGAAGAAAGTGCAGCACTTCGGGGTATTTGAATACAGATTTTTCCCGTACAAAAATAGCGGGGGTTGCTCACCTGATGCAAAGGTTATCGAAGAAAGCGCATGTGTGCAGGTAAAATGCCCTTATTTGTCATCGAACCATGTTACATACCTGCGTGTTATTGGGGATCAAAAGAAGCGGCAGGAGTGGCTTAAAAAGAACGAAAAGGACTATTACGCTCAATGCCAGTTTGAAATGATGTGCCTTGGTGAAGCAGAAGGTAAAAAAACTTTGGAAAAATGCTACTTCGTCACCTACGACCCACGCACAAATGACCATTGGTTGCGCATGAGCATATTTGAACTAACACCGGATGAATCATTACAGGCAGATATTGACCTGCGCATAACTGAAGCGCACAAAATCGTATCTGAAACATTGAAGCAGTTTAGCGAACCATCTGAATTGTATTACTCTAAACAAGCTGCATAATCAATCATTTTAACTAAAAAAGAAGAAGATGAGCAAACCAAAGTTTATGCCAGAACTGGCAGACGATCAAGACAGGCTGCAATACATGGCCGAAGTAGCAATCAAGGCAGAGGTGACCGATTACAGGGTGCATCTTACGCCTGATGAACTCGACCAGCGTCGAGAGCAATTTACCAATAACTCTATTTACCTGAAAGAGGAGGCGGATAAATTCAATGAAAAGAAAGCCGAGTACAAAGAAATCATCAAGCCAAAGGCAATGGAAAACGAACAATTGCTTGATGAAATCGTGACGCAGCAGCGCCATTGATGGCATATTTGAAACTGAACTTAAAAACGTGGACGACTTTGTAATAATCCACAAGTAACCCCACCCCACCCGCATCCAAATAACCCGTTAGCTCACAAGGCGTGGGATTTGGTGCATGAGAGACGTAAAAATTAGAAAGATGGAAACCACATACGATCAATTCCTTGAGAGCAAAATAAAGACGCACATAGATAGCGGATTTGACCACCCCGGCAGATGGGCGCACCTATACCCATTCCAAGAGTACTGCGTCAAATTAGCCATAAAGAAAGGCAGATTTGCGATGTTTGAGGATTGCGGGTTGGGAAAGAGCCGACAGCAACTAACATGGGCGCATGAGGTCGTGAACTTCACAAATAAGGCAGTTATCATACTTGCTCCGTTGGCGGTTGTATCGCAGACAATTCAAGAGGGTATAAAAATTGGTATTGAGCCAATAGAGTACCATGATGGGTTTTACTCAATGGATGAATTGCCCGCAGCAGTTTACATTACCAACTATGAGCAGTTGGAGAATATATCTGCGTCTGATTTTGTCGGCATTGTGTTGGATGAATCCAGCATTATAAAAAACTTTGAGGGCGCATATCGCAATTTGCTTATTGATAATTTCGGCAACACCCCTTACAAACTATGCTGTACCGCTACCCCAAGCCCTAACGACCCTATGGAGCTTGGCAACCATGCGGAGTTTTTAAACGCCATGAACTACAATGAAATGCTTGCAATGTATTTCGTGCATGACGGCGGCGAAACTGCTAAATGGAGATTGAAGGGCCACTGTGAAAAGCTATTTTGGGACTTCGTGAGCAGTTGGGCTATTATGCTTTCAAAACCGTCTGACATTGGTTTTTCTGATGAAGGGTATAATCTGCCACCGCTTGAGTACATCGAAAAAATGATTGTTACCGAAAAGAAAGATAATGGCACTTTGTTTAATGATACTGCCATATCCGCCACAACCCACAATGCAGAATTGCGCCTTACAAAAATTGTTCGTCTTGATGAAGTTGCAGCGATCGTAAACACCCGACCGGATGAAAGTTTTATTATCTGGGTAAAGCAAAATGAGGAAGGGGAAACGCTGCGCAAGTTGATACCGGAAGCCATAGAGGTGCAAGGCTCTGACAGCCCAACATGGAAGCGTGATAAATTGTTAGGCTTCGCAAACAATCAGTTTCGCGTTCTTATCACAAAAGCAAAGATTGGCGGGTTTGGGATGAACTTTCAGAACTGCCACAACATGATATTTGCCAGCCCGGATTTCAGCTTTGAGAGCCTTTACCAGTCTATTCGTAGGGAATGGCGTTTTGGTCAAAAGAACGCTGTTAATGTGTGGTTGATTACTACCGACACCATGCAAAATATTATCCAGTCTATAAAGCGCAAACAGGCCCAATTTGAAGACATGCAAAGGGCTATGCAGGTAAGCATGAACAGTTCATTTAAGCACAAACAAAAAACTAAAAGGATGGAACGTAGCTACAAATCAGAAATGGCAGATATTCGCCTGGGTGACTGTGTTAAAGGAATAAAATCTATTCCTGATGAAAGTATAGGGTTTAGCATTTTCAGCCCACCATTTGCGGAACTATACACCTATTCTGACGAATTGGAGGATATGGGTAACAGCAAGGATTACAACGAATTTTTTACCGCCTTTAAATTCCTTGTGGCGGATCTGTTTCGGGTTTTATGGTCAGGCCGCAATGTGGCTGTTCACTGTATGGACTTGCCAATACAGAAAGGCAAAGAAGGATACATAGGGCTGCGTGATTTTTCCGGTATGATACTGCAAGTGTTTCAGGATGCAGGGTTTATCTATCACAGCCGGGTAACAATATGGAAAGACCCTGTTACAGAAATGCAGCGTACAAAGGCATTGGGATTACTTCATAAGCAAGTAAAGAAAGATGCCGCAATGTCTCGGGTTGGCATACCTGATTACTTGTTAGTATTCCGCAAACCGGGAGAGCATAAGCACCCGGTAAGCAAAAATGATATTCCGGTTGACCTATGGCAGAAATACGCCAGCCCCGTATGGATGGATATTGATTATGGGGAAACACTGAACCGCACCGAAGCCAGAGCAGAGAAAGACGAAAAGCATATCTGCCCTTTGCAGCTTCAAACAATAGAAAGGGCTATACACCTATGGAGCAATGAAGGCGATACCGTTTTAACGCCATTTATGGGTATTGGCAGCGAAGTATTTAAAGCTATCCAGATGGGACGTAAGGGTATAGGATTTGAGCTGAAAACAAGCTATTTCAACATTGCTGAAAGGAATATCAAGAACGCCGAAAAATCAAAAGAACAAGCTCAATTATTCGCAGCATGACACTTTTCGCCTCACCACAAAATTGCGCCGTAAAAAGGCAGTATGTACCAGATAGCCGGGAGTTTCAATACACGCTGGCTAATGTTCAAAATCCGTGGTATCTATCCGCATGGTGGAATATCTACAAGGACAGAGAAAACGCCGCTAGAATGGAAGATATGAAGCAGTACGCGGCATTGCTGGATGGTGAAGGTCGGGACATTTTTTATAAGAGAACATTGGGGAAATAATATTTAGTAACACTTAAAAATAGAGGTATGAGAGTTCTTGTTGCATGTGAAGAAAGCCAGGAAATATGCAAATCCTTTAGAGCAAAAGGCCATGAGGCATTTAGTTGTGATCTGCAACCGTGTAGCGGAGGACATCCTGAATGGCACATACAAGATGATGTGCGCAAAGTAATGAATAACAGCTTTCACTTAATGGTGGCGCATCCCGTTTGTAAGATAATGGCTAATAGCGGTGTTAGGTGGCTTGTAAAAGAAGAAAAGAGAATTAACAATGATAGATGGGATGAATTAGAATTAGCGATTGATTTTTTTAATGTTTTCGCAAACTCAACTATATGGATGAAAAGCATAGAAAATCCGGTGCAGCACAAATATGCTAGGGATGGATTTGTAAATAGGCATGGTAGATTTGTGCAAGGAGTTGGCAAATGGAGCCAGACAATACAACCTTACCAACATGGGCACATGCAAACTAAAAGGACGTGCCTTTGGAATTACCGTTTGCCATATCTACAGGAAACGAATAACGTGTATGCCGAAATGATGAAACTACCATATAAGGAACGGGCATTGGTTCATTATTGCGCCCCGGGACCTGAAAGGGAAAAAATAAGAAGTAAAACATTTCCTGGAATTGCAGACGCAATGGCTGAACAATGGGGATAAAATAAATAATCACTAACCCTCCGAGTGAGGATAAAAAGAGAGAGAAAAATGAGATACGTTTTTAAGATTGTCAGAATAATATTTTGGGGCTTAGCGATTGCTTTTATTGTTCCAGCAATTTGGATTTTAGTAAATATTTCTATGGTATTATGGCATCTTAATTTCATCCATTGCTTTTCCTTATTTGATGAGGGCTGGCTAAAGGATTTAACTATAGAAAATGAGCCGGAATTATACATAGATGAAAATGGTAGTCATTGGAAGCATGGGTTTTATAAAAACATTACCGATTACTGGAATGACAGGATTAGCTATAAAGACTAACACCATCTCGCATAAGCTGCGGGAATAAAAAAAGCTGTGTCGATCCGCCAAGATGAAACACAGCTAATTGATTGAAACGTTACAACAACATTTGCATGAATCATGCCAGTTGTAACGGAGTTAACTAGACCTAACAAAGTTCTAACAATTGGTACTATGATAAGAAAATATTTTGTTAAGAATTGTATTGTTCTTACCTTTGTTGCACTTGCGACAGTAAAAACAAACAGTACAATTTCATGCGGATTAAAGTCAACTCATTACAAGTTAATGCCCGGTTCTGCCGTTGTCTGTTTGGTTACTGTCGCAAGTTTCCCGACCTCAATCGCGCCGGGCAGTCTTGTTTTTACTCCTTTCCTCAGTTACCAAAACTTGCGACATATGCCTACCACAAAACACCTCTTCGACCTTCTCGAAGAACAAGCCGAATTAGCACTACAAAGCGCCATCGCCAACCGGAAGCTCACCCAACGCCTTTGCGCCGAAATTAGGGCAACTATAGACGCTAGAAAGCCGAAAACACCTAAGCCGTACCATGCGGATCGTTCACTTTTAAAATTTGTGAACTGATATGGCTAAGGATAGTCCTGTTTCTAAAAGAAAAATTCTCATTAAATCTAATTGCCGATGCTTTTATTGCGGCGAAGATTTAACCATTAATAAATGGGAGATAGATCACGTTGACCCTTTTTCAAAATCACGAAATGGCACAACAAAAAATCTTGTTGCCGCATGTGTCTCATGCAATAGGTCGAAATCCGACCTAACTATTGAAAACTTCCGAAAAAAAATTGCATTGAAGTGTAATGCCGATATTGTTTTTTTCTTTGAAAAATACGGTATAGTTATAGAAAAAGAAGGTGCCACATTTACCAATACCCTAAATCAAAAAACCTTCAATCATGGCTAAAGAAACCCTATACTTCCCACACGATTACAACCCTACTTCTGACCCTAAAATGATGGCATTATTAGGTGAATATGGAGGTGCAGGTTATGGCATTTACTGGCGTATCGTTGAAATGCTGCATGAGGATGCGGAACATAAATTACCCACAAAACAATATCTGATTAATGCAGTTGCAAAGCAAATGCATAGTGCTCCAGACTTCATTTTACAGTTCATAAATGACTGCGTTAATGTTTTTGAGCTATTTAAGCAGGAGCAGGATATGATTTTTTGTGAGCGCGTTTTTCGCAACATTAACCATAGAAAAGAAAAAACTAATACGGCTAAAGCTAATGCCAAGGCTAGATGGGATGCAGTTGCATTGCAAAAGGATGCAACCGCAATGCAAAGTGATGCTAATAAAGGAAATAAAAGTAAAGGAAAGGAAAATGTTCTTTTAGAAAAAGAACCAAAAGATATAAATGCTCGGTCTGAAAATTTTTACAAATCTCTTGTCCCCTTCGTGGATGAATACGGGCAAAAGTTAGTAAGGTCATTTTTTGAGTATTGGAGCGAGGCGAATAAAAGCCAAACGAAAATGAGATGGGAAATGCAAAAGACTTTTGAAATAAAAAAACGCCTAAATACCTTTTTAGAAAACGATAAAAAGTTTCATCCAGAGAATTACGAAACACCTCACAACCCTTCAACTTGGACTAAACCCGCAATGGTTCTATGATTTCCCAAACCACCATACAAGCCGTAAAAGACCGCGCAGAAATATTCGACGTGGTTAATTCGCTGCTGCCTTTGAAAAAAGACGGTGTTAATTGGGATGCTTGCTGTCCGTTTCACAACGAAAAAAACCCATCATTCAAAGTTTCCAAGACTAAAAATATTTTCAAGTGTTTCGGGTGTGGGGCAACAGGTGACGCAATCGAATTTGTGATGAAGTATCAGAAAGTTCTTTACCCAGCCGCGATTGAGTACATAGCCGGATTTTACAAAATACCTGTTGAGCAAGAGAATAACCAGCCGATCAAAACCTACGCAAAGCCGATACTGAAAGAAGGGCAGATTTCCGCAGCATGGTTGAAATACTTCGCAGAACGTGGGATAACTGGCGCAACATTACAGCATTTCCGTGTGACCATGACTAACCAGTGGATGCCAAAGGCGCAAGGAAACACCGATACAATCTGTTTCAACTACTACCGGGATAGCGAATTGGTGAATGTGAAGTACCGGGCGGCAAACAAAGATTTTATGCTGGCGAAAGATGCGGAATTAATTTTTTACAACCTTGATAGCTTGGTGGGGAAAGATACTGCGATAGTGGTTGAGGGTGAAATTGACGCGCTTTCTGTGTATCAGTCCGGTATCACTAAGGCTGCGATTCTTTCCGTTCCTAATGGGGCAGCAAAAGGGAATATGAAAATGGAGTATCTGCAAAACTGCTGGGATGCTTTCAGAGGGGTAAAGAATATCGTTTTAATGGTCGATAATGACGAGCCGGGCAAGTTGTTGCAGGATGAGCTTGCCCGGCGCTTTGGGTATGATAAATGCCTTAGAGTGGCATATCCCGAAGGATGCAAGGATGCGAACGATATACTTGTGAAGTTTGGTGCTGATAAAGTTGCGAAAGTTATTGCTGATGCAGAGGAATTCCCTATAGAGGGCGTTTTGTCAATGGCTGATATGGTCGAAGATGTGCGCAACTTTTACTACAAAGGATACCCAATAGGGATAAAAGTAGGCGTACCGGGGTTTGACGAGCATTTGCAATTTATGTTGGGGCAGATAACCACAATAACCGGAGTGCCTGGTAGCGGGAAAAGTGAATTTACCGACCTTATAACAACCTGTGCCGCACAAAATCACGGATGGAAATTTGCGGTATGCAGCTTTGAAAATCAGCCATCTAGCCTACACGCTACGAAAATAATGGAGAAATACGCGGGCAAGTCATTCGCTAAAAGGTTTGACGATAACCACCGGATAAGCCCACTAAAATTGGACGATTCAATAAACTTTGTAGATGCTCACTTTTACTTTATCAACATCAACAAAATAACCGTTACGCTGGAAGGTATTTTAGAGAAAGCAAAGGAATTGGTATTGCGCCGGGGCATCAAAGGTTTGCTAATTGATCCGTGGAACTACATAGAGCATAAGATGGGTAAAGGGCAAACGGAAACGCAGTATATCAGCGACTGCCTGACTGTTTTAAAATCCTTCGCTGCGGTACATAATGTACATGTATTTCTTATCGCACACCCGTCCAAGATGCCGAAGGTTAACGGGAAGTATGAGGTGCCGACACTTTACCACATATCGGGCAGCGCACACTTTTTCAACAAGACAGACAACGGTATATGTGTTAACCGCAACTACGACAATAATACCGTGGACGTATTTATTCAGAAGGTACGGTATAGCTGGTTAGGTAAAATCGGGGTTGCGTCATTTACCTACAATTTGGATACCCGGCAGTATGAACCGATATACCAAGCTGCGAAAGAACCGGATCCGCCGGATAACCCACAGGCAAGCATTAAAGGCCGAAGAAATATAACCAGTTCACAAGACACAAAAGACGATTTACCCTTTTAACCCCTAACCGATAAGAGTATGAAACTTAAGCACCTGTCACTTTTTAACGGAATTGGCGGATTTCAACTAGCCGCACATTGGATGGGATGGGAGAATGTGGCAAGCGTTGAAATTGATGATTTCTGCAATAAAGTAACCAAAAAACATTTTCCAAACTGCATACAATACAAAGACATAAAAGAATTTGATGGACTTATTTACAGAGATAAAATCGACATTATTACCGGAGGATTCCCATGCCAACCTTTTAGCACAGCAGGAAAGAGAATGGGCAGCGCAGACCCTCGACACCTCTGGCCGGAAAACTATAGAGTTATTAAAGAGGTTAAACCTAAAATCATCTTGGGTGAAAATGTTTATGGAATCGTTAATTGGAACGATGGAATGGTCTTCGAAATGGTATGCGCTGACTTGGAAAGTGAAGGGTACGAAGTCCAATCGGTTATACTTCCAGCTTGCGGCAAAGAAGCTAATTCAATTAGATACCGAGTTTGGTTTATCGCCATGCTTGCCGACGCTTACAAAAATGGATGCGAACGGGGCGACAGCGGTTATGAAGAGCAGCCAAACAAAAGAGGGTTCGATGCACTCAATGACGCTAGTAAGGTACTTATCAGCGACACTACCCACATTAAACAAATCGGATCCCAGGAGTTGGAGTTACAACGAAGAGAAGCAATCAGGGAAATGCGTAGAGGCATTATCGAGGCAAGGAAAGCTCACTGGTTATCCTGGACCGTTGAACCCACAATTTGCGGAGATGATGATGGGATACCCAATAGGGTGGACAGAATTGCCGCATTAGGAAATGCCATTGATCCACATATAGCCTACGAAATATTCAAAGCAATCGAATCAACCATTTTAACCCCACAAATTTAACTAAAAAATAGAGTATGAAAAATAACAGCGTAGATCGAGAAGAAATAACCAAAATAGCAAAAGAATTTTCCGAGCCGTTTTATGAAATGACGGGAGGAATAGAAGGTAGTGGATGGGTAATAGCCGACCCGCTTTCCGCCTACTTATCATTTTGTGGATGGGAAAATAAACTAGACCAGATACCGGAAAATGACGAACACCCACAAATACTCATTATGACTTTCAAGGACGGATCGAAATTTATTCCGGCAGGTGCAGATTTGAAAAAAGTACATCAAGATTCGCATAATTGGATGTGGATTTAACTAACCCCACTCGCAAAATATGAAAACCAACTGTACAACCTGCGATAATCCGATAAAACTACGCCCGTGCCGTGTAGGTATGTTCAAAAAGAACTATTGTAACAATGCCTGCAGGACTGGCGAGAAATACTCATGGGCTGGATATATCCTTGCCAATATGCGTACAATGGTATCGCTCGATATTGCCACACATATAGGTATTCCGAGGGCTACATTACGCTCATGGGTGTTTCGTATCAATCAGGACTTGCCCGCCGGGATGCGTATCAGGTTTACCAAGTCAGCAGGCAAACACATGGATCCGATAAAAGTAGGCCGGGTGAAAAAGCCAAAGCCCGTAAAAGTTAAAAAAGTAAAACCGATCAAACCAAAAAATATAAAGATGCCGATACTCAAGAAAAAGCCGATGGCGACACAAGCCACGCAGCATGGCCCTATGCTGGCCGGTAAGACCCTGATTAATCAGAACAGCACTATTGCGCTGCGCAATCCGTTTAATCCCGTGACGCATGAACGGGTGTATGTGCCGGAGCGTAAATGTTATGTAGAAAGGAGGCGGGTGATATGAAACACGAACTAATCAGCCAAGCAATCCCGCGCTCCACGACAAAACCAGCCGGATTTACCACACTGAGCCTGCGTAACGGGGCGGAAAGGTTAGCGGAGGTGTATAAGGTTGTCGCGGAGGCAAACAAGCTAAAACAGCCTGAAAATGACTTTATCTGCGATTTAGTTTGCGCTCACTTCGAAATAACGCCCGAACAGATGAAACAGAGAGGTCGCGCACGGGTTTTGCTTACACCAAGGCAGATATTTTCATATCTAGCCATGAAGTATAGAAAACAGTCGCAAACAAACGTTGGGGATTATTTAGGTGGATATGACCATACAAGTATCCGGCACAGCTGCATAACCGTTCAAAACCTCATGGATTCCGACCCCGACTACCGCCTGACCGTACAAAGCATTGAAAATAAAATTAGATGAAGTGGGATTTAAACCGGATTAAGCAAACGGGACTTGCGTACAAGGTAAGTGGTCAACCGGAAGCCGATAAGCCAAAGGCGAGCAAGTATCGTAGCCAAAAGACTAGTTCGGACGGGATTGTATTTGATTCAAAAAAAGAAGCGTGTCGATATGGTGAATTGAAATTCTTGCAGTCAATTGGCGAAATATCGGATTTGCAAATGCAGGTATGCTTTCAGTTAAGTGTTTGCAAATATTACGCAGACTTCCAGTATAAAGATAAAAGCGGATTGGTTATTGTTGAGGATGTGAAGAGCCGAGCCACAAAGAAACTACCCGCATACAGACTGAAATGTAAAATGATGAAACATGAATTAGGTATTACATTAATTGAACTTTAAAACAACCAAACATGAACAAGAAAATACAGTTAACGCCGGTGTTGGTGCCGATGGGGAAAGAAGGCATGAGGGCGGAGCGGCAAGATAAGTTTATGGATGAAGGCAAGGAGCTGGCTAGGCTTGGACTAATCCCCGAATAACCTACTCGAAAAAGAAGGTGGTTTAACGTAGGTCCCTTTTTATCCACCCTTTAATGAATTTGGCTTGATCGTGATTATTAGAAACAATGATGGCATGTCGCATAGCTGATACCCTACGAAGATTGTCCAACTTCACAAGGTTTTTATATGCCCGTTGAAAGCTGTCCGATTTAGCACGGTAGTATGAGCAGCTATCCTGCGCATGCAGAGCGCATGCAGAGCGCATGCATGCAAATAGTATTAATATTGCAAATCTCATGCGTTTATTAAGTTCATAAGCGTTGTTCCCATAACGCCCGTAGGTTTCAAATTAAATGCCTGTTCTGCCAATTCTATCGCTGGCCTTACTCCGAAGTTCACCGCATCGCTAAACAACTTATTTGCGTATGCCTGGTCGTTGATGTAGTCACCCCCAACCTTGTCCCAAAAGTTTGTTTTATAGAACTGCTTCACCAATGGCATAGCTTCTGGGCAAGTTTCGCCTACTTGAGTTTGCATTTGTTCAAGATATTGCCATAGCGAAATGTGCGGGAAATTCACTTGAGAAATACCGCAAAAACTGCGACCGCCCTTGTCGCCCGAAGTGTCGGTAAGCGTCTTACCCTCATCGTTATTTATGAGTTCATCGAACCCGTTTGAATAATCTGCCATTTTATTATCTTTTACAAACCAATATTCGCACTCACAATCATTATCATTTTTGAAACATTGCGGGCATGGGAGTGACATTTGTATTTGTTATTGTCGTATCTTTGAAGTCATTTATTAGCCGGAATCAACTGGCACTTTAATTTCCATCAGCGCAAAAGCGCAGCAGTAATCTTGTAAAAAGCATCCTAAGTCGGATGCTTTTTTATTTAACCTTCCGCCCCTAAACTTAATTACCGCGATTCTTACTTAACTTTCCCGAAATTCTCATATCTGACAATTATCCGGCAAAAATGAGATTTACGGTGTATGCTTAACAATACCCGCCGCCTTTGAATCCAGCAGATCACGGATAATTATCTCGCACCATGAAATACACTTACTTATACCATGCTCTTTGCCGGTCAGTATGTTTGTGCTGTCAGATACAAGCCGCTGCAACCGCGCGGTAACACCACTCCAGTCCTCTGCCTGTATCTTCTGGCAGGTCTTTATAGCCGCTTCACACAGTTGTATTAGTTCCGCTTCAAGAACACCCGCGCCGGGATAGTATTGGTTAATAATAGCCTCTATGTCTATCGCTGCATTGCTCTTTAGTGCAGCCTCAATAGCCATTGATATTTTAGCAAGTTTACCCGCTCCGACTTGTACCGCGTGGGGTATTAATGTGATGTCGATTTTCATGTTATCTGTTTTTATTGTTGATTATTGATAGTATTACTCCCGCCACGCAGAACGTCAGAACCGCCGCTATTAGGAGCAGTCCTGCCAGTGCTACCGGGGGTGTTGTTTCAATTGGTGTCATTGCCTCTGTCGGAAGTATCTATTACCTTCGGGCTATTCAGCAATGTTGGGTCGGTAGTGGTCGTTATGGACACCCCGAACAGAGATGTAGCAGCCGCGCCCGCTATGACACAGATGTTATCAATTACGCCTAGTAAGTGGTCGTAGTGACTATGCGGCAAGCCGAGGTTATAAGCAGCCACAAAACCGCCCGTAATGGCTATTACAGCTACTGCTAATTTACTAACTGTAGCGTATATGGCAGGGCTTTTACTTTTGATACGGGCAAGCAGCCATTTGGCTATTCCCATTTCGAGCTTGTTAGGTTGATTCATACTACCTGTTTTTAAGTATTTCTTTCATTCGTAATTTCACCACATACAGATTCCAGACCGGAGCGGCTAACATCATTACGATGTCGATAGCAGCCATTGCGTAGCCGAGGGCTGTGAGGGTGTAGCGGATCATGGTTTTTTCATTTGGTAAGCAATGGCCTCTACTTTATCTTGCCTGATCTCTATTTTATCTTGTCTCTTTTCAAGGCTTTGCGTTCTGTCTTCATAGTGCTGCAGTCCTTTACCTACATAAAATGCACCCCACACCACCGAACCAACTACTGTTATTGTACCGATAACAAACGTATAGAGCATCTTATACGTTATCCCTTTTATCTGCCTACTTTCAAGGTCTGTCATAATTTGCGTTTATGAGGGGTTAGTATTTAGTGCCTATTCCATCTGCGTTATAAACTACATCAGTGAATGTTCCTGTTGTAGAAATTGCGACTGGTGTACCTGCCTTGCATCTAATGTGCATCGGCGTACCTTCATAAGACCCTGAGCCGGTAGCGTTCGTAATAGTTACCACCGGAGTACCGGCGGTTTTTGTAAATGACATTGTAGCCATTACGGTATTATTACTCTCGTTTTTATAACTACAGTAAACTGTGAATGAAAAAGCAGTTCCTGAAACAATATTTATATTAGCAGATATAACTAATGTGGCATCAGATGCACCAACACTTATAATTCCAGTGAAACCACTAAGTGCAGTTGTAGCTGCATCTGTTCTGTTATTAAATAATATTTTCGGCGCATTTGTGGCAATTGCCCCCCACCCTGTATTAGTCCCATCTATATTTATATAGGCTCCAGTTTCTGCGCCCACAGATTGATTAAGGTATATTGACCCAGCAGGTGCAGCGGTAATGCCTGTCGGGTCTCCGGTTCCTGACAGCACTTGCGAACCTCCAGTACCAAAGTTTATGGGCAATGCATCATTAATAGTAAGCCCATCGGTTGAATTGAATTTGAATTTATTATACGAAGTAGTCCCGGAGCCGGTCCCGTATATTATTTCATCTGCCGGCGCGGAAACCATATCACTAAGTAGCGCAAATGTCCCATCTTTATTTTGTATAGTATCGTTATAGTTACTGCCATCTGTGCCGTAATAAACGTTCATTCCGTCCTGATGGGTATGTGCCGCATTTCGTTCCCCTATAAATAACCCATCATGCCGTAAGCTACCAAAAAGATTATATGTTGAAACGGGCGGGGCATATACATCGACATATCCCTGCCCTATATGTGTGCTGTCGCCCGTTCCTACTGCATCTACGGTAATGTAATTTGCGGTGTGGTGCAATACAAATGTTGAAGCAATGCCGCCGCTTAATGTACCCTCATTCGGTAAATACCCATATCTCAATCCTGTTAATCCTGCCGAAAAAACATTGAAACCAACAGATGAGGAAGCATCTTTAATATATACTCCCGGCGTGCTACCAATTACCCCGATTTTTGTTTGAAGTACAAGGCTTGGTTTTATATTTGTTGTTATGGACGCGTTACTCAAAGTGGTTCTATATGATGAGCTGCCAACTATAATATTGTGACTTGTAGTATCGAGATTGTCGGTTACCTGCTGTAGCCCAAGAGTAGTGCCAGTAATAGCATTTACTGTATCTACCAAAGATTTTATCAATGCACAAAGGCTATCAGTCTTAGCCCCAACCTGAACAGGGTAAACCAAATTCGGTGGCACAGATGTTGTTATCTGTCTGTCATTAATTGCTTTGATACTATCGGCACGGGTGGATATGGAAACTTGTGCGCTTGCATTTATGGATATGCCCAATATGGACAGAAATAATAGTCTTTTCATCTGATAGGTGTTAAGGTAATAGATTACAAATGTACTTTTATTTATTAATAACTAAGCAAATCCATCGCTAAAATCTGCCGGACTAAAATAACGTGTCGGTATCGGTGGTGGCGGCGTGACAATTGCCATCTGCCCTGCATTTACTTCTTCAAGTGCTGTACCTGCATAGAATAATGGGTAGGCCGCGTTTGGTCTGCGTGATTTCCACAACTTCGATTTCTGTGTAGATGTTGCGTTTATTGGCAGAATATACGGGTATGTGTTTATATAAAAAGTATCGGCAAGAACTTGTGCTGTAATCGCCTCTAACATATGCGGTGGTATGCCTATTGAAAGTTCACCGATTGCCAATGTTTTCGCCCTTACCTGTTCGCTGTATGTCTGTATAGTATTCCACATTTGTTGCGGATAACCCGCAAGGATAACATTGGGGTCATCGTCAATTACATACCCTTCGCACCTGTTGCAAAAAATAGGCGTAAATGTCTGTGTATTTGCCGGATAATCATTGAACCACCCCGTTACAACAACATTTTTTCTACCGCTTTTATTAGTTGCAAATTGGCTTTGAAATAGTAATGTGTCAGGCCATGAGGCACGAACATTCATAGGTTCGCTAAAGCATGGGGTGAAAGTATCTGTACTTAGCCGGTCAAGGTGCAATTTATTCACCAAAAGCAAATAGTAAGTATCGGCACTTGAAATACCTAAATCAGTAAAGGAAAACGCCCACATGAATGTCTTTAATCGTATTCCATCATCATCCGAAAGTGGGTTGATATAATTATTGCCGGCAATCTGCTGTTTACCTTTGAAAAAAGGGGCTACGTTTAAATCAATGGAACTGCCGGCTGTTGTGTTGTAAATACTTGCACCGTAAACCCTGTAATCTCCCGAAATGGGGTCGTAATAGTCGCACAGGTATAGTTTGGCATCCGAGTTTTGAAAACCTACCGTATCGCCTTGTACGTGCGCTGTAATATTCAGCGGATCATCTAAACAAATCTTGCTCTGATACTTCGCTGCATACATCCAACTTTGGATTCCATAAACGCCATAGGCGGATTGTCCTAATACAGGCAACCCCGTAGGGTCGCTGATATAGACCGAGTTAATAGGTGGGAGCAGAGTGATAGGGTTGCTCATGGTTTGGTAAAGTTAATATTTTATAATTGTAAGTCCTTTTATTCCGCATACATAAGGAAGTGGGAAACTATCTGGGCTGTTATTGAAATTGATAAAATCTCTATCAAATACTCTCGCTCCGGTACTGTCGATATTGATTGCTCCAAGTTGTATAATTCCATAGTCAATAAGGCTATCGGTATCATTGTATAGCCGCCAATAAAAATCTACCGAACCCTCCGTTTTATTGACCACCTCAACTGAAATATTGGTTACAGGGATTTGCGCATTTGTCCACAAAACAGGGGAAATACTGGCCTTTCTGCCGCTTATAACTGCTGTAAAAAGTATGGTTATTAATATGCTTTTCATGTTCCCGTTTTTAATAGTTAAATAGTTTCTCCACTAACGATATTAATCCGAATGACGCTGCGGTGGAAGCAGCGGCACTATTTGACATTATATGCCAGTACATCAGCGTTGGCGGCGATGTTGTCGGTATGTCTGTGAATGTTACGTACGATGCTCTAACGGCAGATGTTTTGGTCATCTTTATTAATTCAATACCTTCCTGCGTTGTGTTGGATGGCAGGTATATGCGTAGCAGATAAACGTCATTGACGGTAGGTGTAATAGTGGTATTCACCTTAGTTGCCGTCCCGCTGCCATCATTGAACATAAACTGAAAGGTAGCGTCTGTTGAATCTTTAGCAAGTCCGATAATGTTCGTGTATGTTGACGGGTTATGCACCGTATTTAATTGTAGAATTGTAGCAGCGTACCCGGCGAAAAACTTTTGTGTAGAAACATAATCAGGTAAACAAAACATTATATCCAACTCGCTACCGCCGCCAAATAATGAATTATTTACCTTGGCATCCCTGCTTGCTATTGAAAACCAATATTCCGCCTGGCTCTGCGGAGATGCCGCCCCCGGCAGCTTTACATACATATAGTTTGGCGCATTATTAATAGCATCAGGACTTATCACGTGAGCAGATACCGTTCCCGCGTTGTTGATAAGCCCACTAAAAAAACCATCCCAAACAACAGTGCCGCCATTGTATAAAAACCTGCCCATTGTATGTGTGCCGATGTCGGTTTCGAATATATTTTCAACTCCCAATGAATTGACGCTGTGCAACTCTTCTATGCCTAAATTACTATTTGCATAGGGTTTTAAATATCCCGTAGTGGGCGACGTTGGTGTAACCGTAGCTACGACTGCGGTTAGTAATACGTTGCCATCCGCCGTGCCAATAAGTATAGACGATGATGAAGCCCATGCATTGCCGTTGTTGTAGCCAAATGATCCCTGCCCCGTTGATGGCGTAGAGTTAACGGTAACCGTTGTGCCGCTTGTGTTTGTGCTTATGTTATTGCCAGCAACAACACCACTCACACCTGTGCCAGCTATTGTATTATTCGCGCCATAATTAAATGTAGCACCATTAACGCTGGTTTGTACTGTGGCATTTGTTCCGCCATTAGCAATCGGCAATACGCCTGTTACTTTTGTCGTCAGATCTATAGCAGGTATGTCACCAGAAACCAACAGTCGGAATGTTGGTGTAGTCGTGCCGCTAGTTGCCCCCGCAAGGACGGTATTGGGATTTTGAGTCAGTGTTGTTACGTTTAAAGTTGGTGTGGTGGTTGGATTAGTGACGGACATAGAAAATACAGGCGTACTACCCGCAACAGCAAATGCCGTCACTGTTCCACCTGATGATGGGCTACTATTTGTTACTGTATAAGCGGGATACGCCCCCGTTACACTTATACCACTCCCACTATTAACTGTAATTACTCCTAAAGAACCGTCTCCTTGAACTACCTGACCACTAGACCCTCCCGATGTTACGAAAGAACCGGCTGTTACTGTAACTGACGGGATGGTAAAAGTCGCTGTACCTGCTCGATAATTTGACGGTAGCCAATAGTGATAATCCCATGCGCCATTTGGAGTGGATGCGGCTATTTCAAATACTTCAGATGCCGCCCCTGGTATGGTGGTCAGTATAGTTGAACCTCCATTATTTGTAACAGTCAAATTCCCTGTACTATTATTATTAAAAGTAAACCTCGCACCTACAGCCAGAGTCGTAGCATCAGGCAATTGAAATGTTTGAATGGTCGAGCCTGTCAGATTTTGCAATCTGGTAGATGCTGCAGTAAGTGTAGTTGTGCCCGCAGCGGATACGACATTAGTTCCCTTTGATGAGAAATTATTTGCAAATGCATTTTGATTTACATCCCTCGACACTAAACTTGATGCAGAGCTGACGCTGGAATAACTAATAGATTGTGCCGGAGTGGCGCTTACTGTTGTAGTATTGGCAAGTACCGAAGTTGGCGAAATGGTATTTATTCCTATTGTACCTGTTGAAGTTATTGGCCCTCCCGTGATGGGTGCTGTGGTAGATATACTTGTTACCGTACCGCCTGAAGACGGGGCGGTATTAGTAACTGTGTAGGTTGGAAAAGAGCCGCCTACCGACATGCCCGACCCTGCCGTAAGTGATCCGGTAGCCGTAACAGTAACCACACCAGAACTGGTAATAGGCGAACCAGATACGCTTATGCCCGTACCGCCAGTTACGCCTACGCTTGTTACCGTACCTCCGCTGGAGGGACTTGTATTAGTAATTGTGAAGTTGGGGTATGTACCTGTTGCGCTTATTCCGGTGCCGCTCGTCAGCGATACTGTTTGGTCGGGTGCGGTATTTACCACTGTGTATGTTCCTGATCCTGTAATTGGGGATGTCCCACCTATTGAAATACCCGTACCTGCCACTGCACCTACACTTGTGACCGTACCACTCCCTTTGGTGTTTATTATGGTTCTCAAATCGGCGGCTGTATCAATGAGATTTGTCTGCGCCGTTGCCGCCCTGGCTATCGCTGTATCGGTAAGGGCCACTTTGGTAGCGTATAAACCTAAACTATCTGATAATGCAAAATGGGATGCTATTTTGGATGTGTCAACATAAAATGTATCTATATGCAATCCTAGTCCAAAACCGGCATAGTAATTGGTTGCGCCGATTGCACTCCATGTAGTTCCATTATTTACAAATAAAGTTGAACCCATGTACATTATCTGCCCATGCTTAGTATAATAACTGTGATTCAATTTACTTGTATCTGATGGGAGTATAACATTTTGCCCCGTAAAGTCATTTACAAATTGAGCATTTGCAATGGCAGGCGACAATAACAATAGAAATAATAATTTTTTCATTTTTTAGTTTTTAAAGTTCAGTATCTGGTGTTGCATATAATTCAAATTGGGTTGCACTCTGGTTTACCAATTGCTCCACACGTTTTATAAATCCGGTGTATGTCTTACTCCCAAAACCTTGATTCATTACGGTAAAGCTAATTTTGCCCCTCGGATTTGTCTTTATGATTTCGAACATATTTACAGGGTACTTGCTTTTAAACCTGAATATAATGGGTTTAAATAACTGCGGTGGCAAATCTCCTATTAACTTATCGCTGTACTCTGTTATCGGGGTAGCCCCGGCACCTACCTGCAAATTGCTTGAGATGCCCGATAGATTGAGGAAAACGTTATTATACTGCATTACAGATGTATTTCTGAAAGTCAAATGTTCAGTATCCATGTTGTCTAATACAGAATGTAGGTATGCCCCTGTTCCGCGCAATAATGCCCTGCATGGTGAAAGTGGCAAATTGATAGCCGTATCGGGGTAATACAGACCATTTACATAGGGAGCTAACGATGCAGATGAATCATTACTTTGCGCATTGCTATATTGCAAAACTGCAAATCCGAGGGTGTCTTGCTGATTGTTGCCGGGGTTATATAATTTGCAAAGTATGCTTCCATCGGTACCGACATAAACCGCAATACTTTGATTCTCACCGGATGGGTTTGCAGGGTCAAAAGTAGTTCCTATCGGCTGGCTTACCTGCTGTGCCCTTTTTAGTTCTATTCCGTATTGATCTGTGAGTATGCCCGATTCCTCATAATCCATTACTGATGGAATATTCGACAAAGGAGTATTGAAAAAAAGTTCAGTATTAAAGGAATCTACACCAAAGTTGCTATTCACATCTACTTTGGTATATCCTAGTTTCAAGTTTGCCCCAAGATTTTCCGCTAGAGCCGATATTTGCAGGTCGTAAATATCGGTTCCTAACGTCAATATCGTTGTGGTATTGTCAAAGAAGTATCGCAAATCTTCAATCCTAAAAATAGTCGGGTTACCTCTTGCATCATATTCAATCCCTGCACCACACCCCAATTGCTTTTTGCAGAAGTCGAAAATATCGGCAAGGGATATTGAAACAAAACTTTGCCCCTGCAAGTCGTGCAGGCAATATTCCGAGGTTATCGCTATTTGGTACGGACATACATCACCAATTACTAATGATGTGTCCGAAAGTAAATCGCTCTCGCCTGTGTAGGGAGTAATTACCGGTACCGGAAACCCATTAATATCTGTGTTTGTTGTGGCGAGGAATGGCACTACTTTATTAAGTAATGTACTCAGCCGAAATGCCGGATAATAACTTGTAGGGAATAAAGGCGCATCTATCGGCGCACCGCTTAGTCCGTAATCATAAACAGATACTAAAGAATAGTTTAATTGACGTAGTTGAAATCCTACATTGCCATCGCCTCCAATACCTTCATCATTGTCTGCGATTATTCCAAGAACATAAACTTTATTGTAGTTTATTTCAACTTCTACGGGTGTATCGGCTGTACTGTAATATCCCAAATCGGTATATGCAAAACCTCCTGTTGAGGGGTTTAATGGTTTTTTTAATAAAGTAGCAGCTATTGTGTATCTGCTATCAAATATTGGGGTACTATCTGTTTCGTCAATCTCAAAAAGCACAAAAGCTATATATGGATTTGTACCGGGTATTGTAGAAATAACGCTATGAAAGGTGCCTAAAGGTGTTGAAAAATCAACTTCCATGGTCAGGTTAGCCTGAAAAGTCCCAGTACCCGGCAATAAATTCTTAATGCTGAAATTGTTCCTCGTGTAAGGTTGTGTGTGGTTTACGCCAGAGAATAAACTTTCACTACCGAAATTAGCCGCACCCGGTGTTTGATTACCTTGTATTATGAATGGCTGCAAAATAGTATTGCCTATAAAGGTTGTTGCCCCATTGTTCTGCACAAGATTGTATTGTGCCATTGGCGGTATTATATGGTAGCCATCTCCCCTAGCCCCATTGTTCCATCCATAAAGTCTATTATCGAGAGGGGATGATAAATATAATAATGGTAAAGCAGCTGATGCAGAGCTTTCAAAAGACGCAGAATAAATCAATTTAATACCGTTATGCTGCACAGCAATAGCATCGTCCAAATACCAACCTGACGGGCTTGTATCAGCTTTCCATGCGGGTATATTGAATCTCGTATTTTCGTACGCCTGTATATCAGTAATTAATCCGCTATCAAGTGTGCCTATACTTAATTCGTAATTCTGTATCTTATCGTTGTAGGTTTTGAAATCTAGGTTTGACGGGTAGAAAATATCGTAAGTATATCCCGTGGCTGCTGGATTTAACTGCCATATCGTAATCAGTCCGTAGCCTTGAATCCCCTGCGTTTTGTAGATGTACTGAATTATTGCCCTTGCATCCTCGGAGAAAAGAAAGTTTTGCTCCCCGCTACTTGAGCGGAATACACCCAAAAAATCAGGGTGTCTATCCCATATTATACTAGCCTCATCCCATCCTTTTGGCAACGTCTTTAAAAACGTTCTATCGGGTACGGTTGTTACAGTCCAGCTATTGCCGTCCTGATTTGGTTGTGCCGTATAATAATTGCCATTTATGTCCTGTATGGATATTTGGGCAATAGAATCAAATGCCATAGTATTTATATTTTATCGCTTCCATACCCTGTAATCAGATGCTACGCGAATGTTTACGTTTGTTCTGTTCCTGTATATAGCGTTTACAACTTCATTGTTTGAATCGTGGATAGCCTCAATTATGCCCTTGTCTGTCATGCTTGGCACACTTTCTTTTAGTTCGCCCCGCCCGTTTATGGATAATGACATACTATGCTGTGCATATCGCATAAATGCCGCCGTTTCATCCGCTGTATTGATTTTAGTACCCAATGGAGCGGAATAGATACCTGGCTTATCTGCTAACATTGTTTTACCCCCGGGCATTGTCATAAGTTCCGGCCCTTGTTCACCGGCTATAAAATGAGTGCTTGTAGTTCCTTCCGTACCTACTGCGTATTGAGGTAGTGGTGTGGATGCTGCTGCTGCGTATTGTACTGCTCCTGTTGCCGCGATAAGTGCAGCAAGTGGAATACCCGCATACCCATACTCTGCAAGTGCCTTTACGATACCTACGGCGGTATTTGCGAGTATCTCCGCCTCTGCTGCCTGCTTATCGGCTTTAGCCTTACGAAGTGCTAAGTTATTTTCTTGCTGCTGTATTGCATTTTGCTCCGCTGCGTGTTGAGCCGCCAACTTTGCCAACTCATTATCTTTCGTGATTTGATAACCAGTTGTAGCGTTTATCGCTTGTACCTGCTGATCGTATTGCAGGTTGATAGACTGCATTTTTATTTGTAGTTGCTGCTGCTCCGCTGCAAATTCATTATCACGGATTGTTTTTATTGCAGCAAATGTTTCCTGTGCAAGCCTAACCGTTTGTTCAGCAATTGCTTTTTTAGCAGCAATTAATTTATCGTCAATTGCTTTCTGCTGGTCTGCCTGCAATTGTGCAATATCATCCACTTTTGCTGATACCGCTACATCCGCCTCTCCAACCTTAACACCATCCCCACTAGCATACGCATCCCCACGTTTATCCTGTAAATCTGCTAAGTCTTCTTTTGCGGCGGCTATTTTACGTTTAAAATCGTTTTGTTCCTCTTGAAAGTCAGGATTAAAACCAAGTGCCTCTAAAAATGGGTTACCTGAATTAGCATAGTCGGTATGTTCTTTGCTTTGGTCTTTAATATCCTGCAATTTCCGGGCGTTTTTTTCTACCGCTGCCCTGTAATCTCTAAGTTTTTGTATTTTCTCATCTATAAGTTTATTTTCTTCAAAATGCCGCTTTTGAATCTCTAATGCACTTTTTCGCTCATCTTCATTTATGGCATTATTTATTGCAAGTTCATCCGCTGCCGATTGTTTGCGCCGTGCATCCATAAGTCCAGCATCCTCGATTAATTTACCATCCCATTTTTTATAGATTTCCTCAACTATTTTAAAGTGACTTTCTTTTGTTGCCCGTTCCGCTTCATCCCTGTTTACATCATCTACACCCATCTGGTGATTACTCAAATCATACAACTCCTGAATTTTGGCAAGATGTTTTTTGTATTCAAATTCTTCGTCTTTTAATTCAGATTCAAAATGATTTTTGGCGGATACTTTCTTAGTTTTATCCTTTACGATTGGTGCATTCTCAAGATTATTCATTTTAATCTGTGAGTCTAATTGCGAAGACTTAAATAGTGATATGCTTTTCTCTATTAATAACGTCTTATCTCTTAGGTCTAGATATTTATTTGCGGCACCTTCATCAACCCCTTCCGCAACATCCGATATAGTTGGATGTGGTTTCCCATCCACAGTAGCTGCAATGCCACGTTGTATAGCCCTTTTAGTTTGAGGTGTCATATTACCTGACATTTCCCTCATTTCAGATAATGCTTTTTGCTTTGCTATATCTTCCTCATTTATCGTTTTATCAATTTCGGATATGCTTATTTTAAGTTTGGAATACTCATTCATCTTTGCCATTTCCTTGTCATGAGCATCCGTTAATTTCATTGTCTTTTTTTCCTCATCAGTCAATGACGATAATATATTTGGGTACATAGACTGCAACTCTGTATATGCGTTTATTCTCCCAGAAAGGGTTGTTAAGTGTGAATTATAAGTATCAACTAATCGTTGCATTTTGTTATTTTCGGCATCAATACCAATAGCTATGTTGGTATTTAAATTAATTGCCGAATCTGCTGCCGACTTTAAGCTGTCTTGCAAATCCTTTGCTCTATCAGCTGCGGCCTGTTCAGCATCTGACAACTCTGTGAATTTTTCTATCAATTTAGTTATAGCACCTATAACCAAAGTAAATACAATCATGTGCATCCCCATTCGGAAAACCATAGTTTCCAATCTCTTACCAACATTCTCTATGCTGAAAACAGCTCGCCCTGTCTCTCTAGATACCTCTCTTTGGCTTGCCGCCAATTCTTTCGCCCTTGCTGATAATACCGCATATTCAGCACTTCCCTTTTCTCCCGCAACTACCATTTGTTGCATCTGAGCCTTAGTTGCGCTTAACTCCGCAGATACTGATTTAAATCCGCTGGCATAATTACCTACATTGCGCTGACTATTCCCTATTGTTGCATCTAATTGTTTAATCTCTAAATCTAATTGAGATATTTTTTGCTGCAAAACGCCGCCAATATTTGCGTTATTTCTTTCTTCGGCAGATAATGCCCTATACTGTTCTTTTAGTTGGTATAATGTTTGGCTTAGTTGATCCATGCTCCCAGCCGCTGCATTGATTTCTTTTATCTCGGTCTTTATTGCAGACGTTGTTTCACCGATTTCAACCTTTAATTCTAGTTGCCTTTTAGTCAATTTAACTAATCTATCCTCCATTACAACCATGTTCCCTGACCCATCCTTCATTGCATCTGACGTAGCCTTCATTTGCTCTGTCACATAAGATAACTCTTGTTTTTGTTCGACAAGAGCTTTCACCGTTCCATTTGCAGAACTAGCATATTGCTGCTGCATTTTATCAAGAGTTTGCGTAATGCTTATTTGCTCTTGCTGTATTCCACTCAAATCCTGCTGCGCCTTTGTTTGGGCTTCGGTTGCAGATGTAAGGCGGTTTAGCGTATCAAGACTTTTGCTGTCAATAATTATCTGTATGGCATTACTGTTAGCCTCTTGCATCTTTGCCTCTAAAGTGGATATACCTGTAATGACTTTTCCGAGGTCTGCATCAAACCCCGATACGTCAATTATATTATTAATGCTATCTGCCGCCATGTTGTTGCTGCTTTAAATTTTCTATATGCTTCATTAGCCTGTTTTGAGCCTTTGCAAACATTAGTACGGTAATTTCTTTTTGATTGTAGGCTATGCCCTCATGCTTGTTTATTTCTAGCAGCATATTGATAAGGTCTTCTTCTTTTTCCTCTGGCGATAACACTTTGTTATTCCCTTTGTTCATTTGTGCAAATTCCTTTTCTACAATGCTGTTATCCATTTTATACTTGATCTCGCCGGTCCGCACATGCTTCACGTCTTTTTCAATTGTTTCCGGTAAGAATTGTAGTTTAGGATAGAAGTATTGAAGCAATTTTATCGCAGCGGGGGAGTACCGTTGGAGTAGGATATTGCAGTTTGTTTCAATCGCTGCGGCCCGGGTTTCGTATGCTTTTATCTTGCCTTGAACTTTGAAACGGTGGGAAATGTTCGGGTCTTTTATCGCTGCCAGGTATTGGCTGTACAAATTATCCCAAGCCTGTTTTATTTCCCCGTGGCTACCCTGTCTGAATCCTTCCGGTTTCACGTGTAACAAGTCCAAAATATTCAGTTCGTCATAAGCATAACACCTAACGAATTGAGCGAATGTGAGAATAGAAATTGAGGTAATGAGATTGGCAGGTAATTCCGGTGTCTTTTCTGCCTGTTTTACAGGTTTTTCTATCGGGTGTGGTATAAGTACCTTTTTTGCTTTATAGCACCGTGCTGCGTATTCTATTGCGAAAGGAACACAAATTACCACTATTCCCCACACCCAATGCCCGAAACTCAACAAAAGTGTAATGGATAATAGCCATTTAAAAGCCAATATCACAAATATCCAACCTTGAACTTTTACAGAAATAGTTTTGCGCATCATAAAAGAATTGTATTTTTACAATGGCTTATCCTAGAGCCGTCATGCGCAGTAATTAAAAAGACCCTTCGGCTCAAACGAGGGGTTTTTAGTCTAAAAAGATAGTTTATGATTCACACTCACAGTATTCACAATTTAGGTAACGCTTTATGTTTGACAGAAGAAAATGAAATAAAAGAAATGGTAAAAAAATATCATTATGCTGTTATTTGCGGCTCCCCAATTGATGTTTTAAATAAACTTTATTGCGATTATCTTAAAAAGGTTTCCCATAAAAGAGAAGATTATATTTATAATCTAAAAACATTTTTCATTGAACCTTTTCCCCACCAATTAAACAGCCAAACATTTGAGCCAATTGTTTATGTTCAAAAAATGGTTTATCACGAGTGGTTATATTCTATGAGCAAAGAATTTATAGTAAAAACGAGGTCGCGTCATCTACGCTACGATCTAATAAAATATTGTGAAGAAAAATACCATAACTTTTTAGATTCATGTAGTATTTTTAGTCTAAAATCTCATTCACTTTCTCCAAAAAAGTATCTTTGATAATCGGGTAAACAAGGGCTTTGTTTTCTTCGGTAAGTTCAAACGCCTTTTCGCCGTCCCGCAATTTCAACCGGTCTGTTTTTAATTCCCCGCCTGCCGTTTGAGCCGGGCTATTGAACTCGTAGGTATCGCCTGAAATAGTTAAATCCATACCGCCCTGCATCTCCCCCGTATCATCATAGTTCACATCTCCACTCTGCCCTAATACTTCTTGCTTATATAGCCTGTAATTGCGGCTGTATGGCTTTAGTGGGTTGTTATCGCCGCTAACGTGTTCCTCCTGCTGCTGGTTGATGAGTAGCCCGACTATCTCGGTCTTATGCTCCAACATACTTTCGCCGGTAATCTCAATCACTTTACTTTGTAGGCTTTGCAACCGCTCCCGCATCTGTTGAGGGGACATACTATTAGTTTTGTGACGGTGGAACCGCTTTGGCAGGTTTTTCAACTATGGCAGCGGCTGGATTTACGTCATTCCATGCCTTTGTAATTTCTGCATCTGGTAATGCGCCGGATATTTCTTTGCCATCTGCATCGTGACTTTTGCGTGAATTGTTCCATGCTTGGAACTCAGCAAGTGTTTTGAATGTCTTTACAAATTCGGTATTCCATGTACGTTGTGCCATAATTGAAAATAATTATGGGTGAGGTTTTTACGCCTAACCCGATTAATGATAGGGTTTAGAATGTGTGATTCGCTGTGTTTGGCAGTTCGGTAATTACATTCGCCAGGATGATCGGTGCAGTTACACTTGGAGTAGCAAGCGATACCCTCACGATATTCGTGGCTGTTGGGGCTGCTGAAAGCGTCAACCATGCGTAGAAGTATGTCTGTCCGGCTACGGCTATTTCCCCGAATACCGCCGTGGCTATTGTCAATGTCAGGCCGGTGGTCTTGTTGAACACCGTAAAACATGGCGCAGTCAATACAGCTTCGTATAACTCTATGAAGTCCGTGGCACGTTCATTTATTGTCGCACCAATTACTATATCGGTGCCAAGGGTGGTACTCAATGGCGTATGCAGTACGGTACTTAAATCCGTCAAATACACATTACGGAGCATTGGTATAGCGTCAAAGTCCGTATTGGCTGCGTAGTATGCAAAGTTTTCATTGTATTGCTCACGGTTCTTGGCCTGAACGCTGAACATATACTGATTCGCAGTCTTGTCGGTGGTACGGCCCATGTCCTCTACGAACAACTGATAGTTGGTATAGGCTATCAGGCTACCATCGCCGTTAGGGTCGTACCATCCATCCCATGAGCCATTTTGGTCGATGAAATAATAATCACCGCCCCAATTTTGGAACTGCAACATTTCCTGAAAGTTACCCATTCCTACCATGTAGCGGAATGAATACTTTGGTGCATACTTGTACACCATTGTCTGCAGCACGCCGGTATTTTCGCTGGATGCCTTTTGGGTTTCATCCTTGAAAGCATCAAGGTCGGTGAACATAAACCACCGCGTAGCCCGTGTATTTGCCACAAACAAAGCATCTACGTAGGTTGCAAATGCCGTTTGGCTCACCATTGCAGAAGGTGGTATTTTCGTTCCAGAAGGAACCAATACAATCGCACGAATGAGGGCCGGTTCCAAATACCCACCTGCTCCTGTTGTTATTTTGCCGGTGTTTCCTGTGTTGGATACGTTATTCCGGTTTACATTACTAATTGCGGTACTCATTTTGATAGCATTTAAAGGTTAAGAAGGTAATGGTATTGGCATTGTATTTAGTAAAGGATTGTACTTCAATTCAAATATTATTTTAAAGCAGAAATAAGGTTGCATGTCTTTCATCAGCGTATCTTTTTTCATACTCCCGCTGTATCTTTCCAGCACCTTATCTACGTCCCGGTAACGCTCTATGCACTCTACCGTTGACCCGCCGCGCCTGCGTAACCAGTTCCAAACATCATTCAGGCAAATTTCATCAAGTCGCTGGCCTAACTGTTTGTTCAGTGGTATGCCGCCGGCTGTTATCTTGCTCAAGTTCACGAAAAATAGCAATTCTACTTTTGCCGTGTCGGTTGCTCCTGGTTGTGAATGACTGCTTTTTATTGGGTCTAACAGACCGAAAAAAGAAACTGCCGCTATACTATCCTCAAAGAACAAACCGCCTGCATTTACCCCGTTGCTGCCTACGTAATCGCTACTCGTATTATTCACATTAGGGTTATAAAATTCCGGTATATAGCCGTCATCTGTTTTGTTCCTATATGCCCTTCCGAAGCAGTTATATTGTGCATCTTCCAAACTCCATAATGCTAGTAGTTTGTTGTACATTGGCTTTTGAATAAGCTGCTGTATTTCAAAGTCTATGCCTACTGGATATGGAAGTGTAAAGTTTGGCATTATGCTTTTTTGTTTTCGCTTTCTTCAGTTGTTTCTTCTTTGGCCACCGCATCAGCTACTTTGTAGTAACGGACTTTTGATTGGTGCGAATTGGCATTATGGAAGTCTGCATTTTTATCGTGCATCTCCGTTGCCTCAGCAAGTTTTTTCACCTTCTCAAACTTGTAATTTTTCTCCGCATGGCTCCCCGCCTTGTTATGATCGAGATTAGCATTTACTTTTGGTTCGATAGATGGGTTAACTTCCCATTTTTCCCACATCGGATGACTGAGTATTTTTGACATTGTTTTTGTTTTTAAAAGTGATTGAAATATTTACCAACCTATTTTTATATCGTCTTTCTTTTGGAAAGATTGTTTTACTCTTTTGATCTCCCGATTTACCATGTCTTTCAGGCCCAGCACATATGGTATTTCTTCATCTGCCTTAAAGCCGTTCAATTCTGCATATAGTTTACCAAGTTCCGGTATGCCTGTAATATTCCTTTGTGGACCGTTACTGCGGTAGTTGAAGATGTAGTTTTTGATATTCCTAACCGTCATCAGTAACCCTATCAATTCATCGTATAAATGGTTTGCCTGAACGATATTGTTTGTGCCATCCACGAATGTTGAAAGTTCCAAATTCATTCCGTACATCAGGTTATTTGCACCGATATTGTTACGCTGAAAGTTTTTGTTACCGTTAGGGTCAATCCATTGCGGCGCACTAAAGGCAATCACATTTACATTATGGAACAAACTATAATTCACGGGGTAGTATATCGCCTCTGCCGCTCCCAAATCTCCCTGCCAATATCCGAGATACCACCGACCACCTTTATATGCGCTTGGAACAAGGTTTGTAAGGATTATCTTTTCTCCGAGGTCTATAATCGTCTGATTCCATTTTTCAGCATGAACCGGGATAGTCATTACCGGATCAAGGAAGAAATCATTATACAGATACAAGTTGAAATCTACCGCTTCTGTAAAGAAAAGTTGCAGGCTATTCAGTTTCACGGTTTTGTCACCTTTGCCGCAGTATATCTGCAGTCCTACAAACTGTTCCGGGGTATATGCCGTCACTAATTGATACGGTAAAGGTTGATTTTCCCGGTAGAATACCAGTTTTGCCTTATCTAGCATTTGAGGCGCGCAATAGACAGCATTGAGCATATCCATAATGACTGACCTTTGCAAATTGTCCAGGTATTGCGTTAATGTGCTTCCATCCTTCGCCCTCATTGCATCTAACAGTGTCGTATCATTCAGTGGGTGGAAGTCCTCAAAGAAACGATTACTGCCAGAAACTAGCCCTTGCGACTGCCATAGTACCCTGTCTTTCAGAGCCGAATAAACCGTGTTAAAGTTCATTCCATTTGTCAAAGAACCTACTGCCTGACCTGCTACTTGTAAATTGCCGTTTTGCCCTCCTAAAGTGTATGTGATATTTGTTATACCGACACCTATTCCCGTTGCTATTCCCGTTACTGCATCTATTGTTATAACTGCCGTGTTTGAACTTGCCCAAAGCCCACCGGAAGAAGCAGAAGTGTTATAGGCACTTACACTTCCAACGGTGAGGGTTGAGGGGCCGGTTACAAGAATTGGCATTTCAAAGAATTGGTATTAGTATCGGTAAGAAACAGTCGGGTTGAACGTTGCACTCATGGTACCTGTCGGGACCGCTAATAGTTGATAGTATAAATATCCCGTGGCACTATGCGGTACATACCATTGGTAATGCTTCGTACCCGCTGTATTTGTCATTGTAGCGGATGCACCGATACATGCCGCACAATAAGTAGTATTGCCTGTTATCGCGTACCATGTGGCATTATCCATACTACCCTGCAAAGTCGCTGTACCTGCTACCGTACCACTTATTTTGGTAATCGCCATATCCACAACAACATCGTAGTTGTTATTGAATGTCCATTGACCTGCAGTAGTATCTACCCCGAAGGTATCGACAACCGTGATTGGCTTGTACACGCCAGCTACTACGCTGTATGTAGATACGCCATGAAAGGTAAACGGCTGTATCGTGCCGTATATTCCCCGGCCTGTCTGTGCGCTTGCGCAAAATCCTATCGCTATAAAAGCTATTAATGAAATTATCTTTTTCATGTTTTCTGTTTTGTTTTTTAGCTGGTTAGGAATTATGCGGTTAATGCGAACTGATAAATAGGCGTTTCACCGGCCTGTGATATTACCGCTGTCTGGAAGCATACATAAACACCTATCTGCCATTGAATTACACTATCCTGTGTAAAGCCGTGATTTGCAGAGGCATCTATCTGTGTGCGCCATCCGTGTACCATGTATTCAAGGCCGGGAATCATATCATCGTCAACGATACCGTAACCACCTGCATAGTCATCGAAATTACCGCTGCCATCGGAATAAATCTTTGGCATCCACGGAATATAGGCGAAAGCATTTTGTGGGAGTACAAGTGCTACACCGTTGGTATATGCGGCCTGTACTGGTACTTCATTTCCCAGGATAATGTCCTCCCAAATGTTATCCATGCGCCCACCGGCTCCCGGCTGTACAGCAGTTTTATCAAACTGGTAAGCCAAGTTGGTTGCGTTCATTGACCCCTGCGCTACGGAATACTGGAAGTTGGTGTACATCTGCGGTGAAGCAAACACATCATACTTTGAATATCCATATTTATTCTGGCGCATTACGCTTGAAATGTCGCTCCATATCTGAGAACTGTCGGTAAGCTGCCATGCGTTCGTACTACCGTTCCATGTGGCATTTGAAATGCCGCCAGGATTGTAGGTAGTTCGGTTCGTAAACAGGTTGTTGGTCAGCGATATGCGCAAGCGTTCGCGAAGGTTACGCTGTGCCTGTGACATTTCATTGTCCCATATCATCTGGTGGTCCATCACATTATCGAAGCCCGTTGTGGTATAAGTGAAAAATTCCTCGGTAAAGGCTATCCACGTAAGCGGCACCTGTGCTGATGCGCCCTGAATACCTGTATTGAACGCTACCATCGCCGTGCCGTTTGTTGATGGCTTACGGACAAACTGATACCCATATACGGGGCGTAGTGTGCTTTCTTTGATGCGCTGGATTTCAGAAACACCCATCAGGTATTTTTGGTTTTCCAAACCAACGGTAAGTACCTCCGTTTCCAGTTCGCGAAGTTCTGCTTTGTTGTAGTCAGGATTTACACGGCCCTGATAACCAAAGAGGGTTGAGTCATAATAATTTGTTTCCGACATGATAGGTTATAGTTAAATTGATACGCCTAAAAAAGTGTGATTTGCAGTGCAACTGCGGCGCATTGGGTGCAACCCGAAACAGAAAGTGAAGCGCGGCTTCGAGGATGTTCTGTTTATTAAAGGAAGGATGCTTGTGTTGCCTTTAACGAAGTCAAAGGTATAAAACTATTTATTAAACATCCAAATATTTTTTTTGCAAAGGTTATTCGCTGTCCAATTCTTCGCATGTAATTGGGTGACATATCCCAAAGTTAAACAAAAAAGCCTCACTAAGAATAGTGAAGCCCTATGAAAATAAACCTGTGAAGACAAACTTATGCAATTTCTGCGGAAAGCACCTTAAACATTTCCTTTTTCTCCTTCGCTGTGCCTGTTGGCAGTTTCCTTTCCACTTCCTTCATTACATCGTCTGTGGTCTTGAACTTCTTGTTGCCAACGGCTTTGGCGGGGTTGTGGGTAGGTTTCGGCCCCGCTGGTGTTATGGGTTCAGCGGCTTTTGGTTTCAGCCATCCTTCTTTTTCTGCGAATGTTTTTGCAAGTACATCCTTTGCCGGAAGCGGGTTCTCTTTGGCATCGTTGAACACCTTACCTGTGGCTTTGTCTTTCAACGCCTTAATGCCACCTTCTTCCACTATCTCAAAGTTGCGTTTGATACGCTCTATCCATTCGGAATCATCGAGGGCCGGATTTCGGTCAGGGTGCAGATAAGAGCGGTACTCGTCATTTATTTCCCGGTCTTTCAGTTGGTTTTTAAATGAGATAACCTCCGCATCCTTTGTGTCAATTGTGGCTTGCAAAGCAAGTATCTTATCGTCCTTTGCCTTTATCGCGGCATCGTCCGGCACTACACCCGCATCTTTAACGGCCTTTGCATTGAGGGCAGCGATAACCTTATCCCGGTCTTTGGCATCGGCTGCGCTCAAACCAAGTTTGTGATCCGCGTTCATTTTCTTTCCCCAGGTTTCCACTTCTGCGGCGGTATTGGTTTTACGGACATTGCTTTTCAGTTCGTCCAATCCGGCATCGTCAAACACATGCACTTTCGGCAGGTCTTTGGCTACGTCAATATCTATCTCGCCATCGGCAAGTAGTTCTGTGATTTTGTCAGCGGGACAATTCACCAATTTTAATAGTTTTTCCTGTGCTGCTTTATTGAGCATAAAATAAATTTAATGGATTAATAAATATGCCCTTAAATGGCTTTAGATGAATCAATAACAAGTCTTGTTGCTACACTCTTACCCATACTCTTTTTGAAAGTATCGTGCGCTTTGAATGTCAGGCCTGCTTTAACTTCATGTTCAGCAGGGAAGAACCATTGTATAACGGGTTGCCCCTCCTGTCCGTCATTGCGCCAGTCTTGTGTCGCGTTTAGGGCGTTTGCACTCAATGTGCTTGTGTTCACTTTGCGGATGAATTTACCTACTTCTACGCTTTCGGTGTCCGGCAGGCCATTGCCATCGTTCATGTAACGCTTTACCCGGACCATGTACAAGTCAAAGTCTTTCATCTGCCTTTCCTCGGCTATTTCGGTTTCATCCATCGGTGGCTTTAATGGTTGCTCCTTTCTTTCTGTATTCTTTGGACGTGCCATATAATTGGTTTTGGTTAAGAAACTATTTTTTCATTTGTTTACCTAACTTCTGATAAACTTTACGTTTAGCCTTGCGCCGTTGGCGGGGATTGATTTTAATTTTGCTCATTGGTATTCAGATTGATAGAATTTATAAGGGCTGGCTTACAAAAAAGCGTTTTATCTTATTAAGTATTGGGATGTTCACTATCCATTTGCCGTTGACTTCCGCATATTCAATAAGGCAAAATAGAAAACAACTCATTACGGGTTTACCATCATCAAAATATATGGCTAATAATGACCGCTGCAAACATTTGTTTGTTCTAATACCGATAAATGAAAAGCCGTTACCAAATTCAAGGTAAGTACCGATTTCAAATAAAGAAAAGTTTAATCGATTCATGCTGCCTGTATCATTTTGGTACTTTCGGCTTTCATTACATCGGCACGGGTATATCCAAACACTCCATCAGAACCGCCGCCTTTCAATGTAATATCTTCGCCGTTAATGTCTGTAACTGTGAATGTTTGCCCTGCGTGTTCCGGCTTCTTTTCACGGCCCTTTACAATCTCCACGCTATCATCAACATTCAAAATGTCCCCTGTATTGGTAATGAGTTGGTTACTCTGCATTGCATCCGCTACATACTTTCCTGTTACATAATCACGCAACTTTGCCCGAAGTATATCCGCCCCACCTTCATCAGGGACACTTGCAATATCGTAATCGTCCAGGGTACTTGTCCACTCATCAAAGTATTTCTTTTCAAGGCGGCTAACCATTGGCAGCGTTTGGTCTATCCAAATAACACCTACCTGCTCATGTACAAACGGCTCAACTTGAATTAACAGGTTAAACTTACGCGAAAGTAATGGATTATTATTGTATTTGTTCTCTATGTACTCTTGTAGCAGGCTATCAAGTATCGACATTGGGGCGAATGAAGCCACCGCTTTCGTGTACCTATCCCAAGTTGCATCGGGGCTTTCAATCATGTACCGATCACCGCCAAGTATAGCACAGCCTTTGTATGCCTCACGATAAATGTACCACCCACAAGTATCGGCAATGAACTTCATGCAGCTGCACATCCACTCGCTGAATTTCTTTAGCGCATCGTGTTTTGGCTGTTCATTCATTTGAGCCTCATATGCCGTGTTGCTCACGTTCCCACCTTTGCCTGCCGGTTTTGCATTAACCGAATTACTTTGCACACGGCTTACTCCCCATGTGGTGTATTCAAAGTAGTTCTCCAATGTCATTCCGTTATCGTGCATGAATTGTAACGCCTCAACCGCTGGGGCTACAATACCCATTGGTGGGTTTGGTACATTCTTACCATCTTCTGCCCTGTAATCAACTGCTACTACGTCTGCCTGCCGTAAGAATGGCAAATGTCCACTCCCTTTACATTCGGGGCATGGATTACCTTTTATTTCCTTTTCACCGCTGCATGTAGGGCATGGGCTTAACTGCATCCATTCTTTAGGGAACGCCTGCCGCGCATAGGCTAGGTTGTAAGTACCCACGCTGAACATATAGCTGTTCAATAATTCAACGGACGGGCTTAATGCGCTGTCCATCGTTTCACCATACCCATAAATGTCGCTTATTACCATTCCAGGCACATAGCCGAACTCATTTGGTATTTCTGATTCAATGGTGAAATCAAGTGCATTGTTTTTGCCTTTCGTAATCACAAGCCGGTCAAAGGCATCGTCAATTATGCGGAATACCTTATCGCCTTTGTTCAATATGGGCAACATCCCGGCCTCGTGATACGCTTCTTTCTGTGCCTCATCGACATTTAAAAAAAGATATTCCAACGCCCTGCCATTAGGTAAGTAGGTATATATTTCGCAGATACTTTTTATTGTTGGATACGGTAAATCATCTGCACCTATTTCTGTGTATAACACCCCGTTCGGGTCGTAGTCGCTGTATTTCTGCAACCGCTGGCGGATCCACGCCTTAACAGGCAAACCGTCGGCAATTGAACTAAGATACTCCCTGAAATGCGGTTCTATGTTCTCAGGTAGGTTGTACTGCTCAATCCCGCCCTTTGCTGTGTAAATCTTATCGCGCGGAGCCATTACGCGGTAAATCAAATCACGGTTACCGCGCATGAGCCGCACTAGCGTTTCCCTCATTCCGGGGCGCATGAACTCTTTTATATCTTCGACATACTCATCAATGTTTTCACCTGTACAGTGCATTTTTAGCACCTCGTACTTTGCCATTGCTTCGTCCATGAACGCCTGCTGCGGGTTCTTGCGGAGTATCTTCTGTATGTCTTCGGTTGATAAGGTCATGCTAAAAAGCCCACTACGTTTTTAATCGTAGCAGGCCTGTTCTGTTTTTTCAATTGGGTGTTGTACGTCTTCATACAATTATATAAAAGTCGGCAACCGTTAAACTAAGTCACCAAACCACTATTTTTGATCTTCTCCGCTGCCATCAAATCATCTATTACTTTATCCCTTATAGGGTCTGTAATGTCTGATAATGCGTCCTTCATGGTGGCAATTTCGCGTATCATTTCGTAATACTCGCTCAATCCCATTTTTTGACATTCAGGGCTGCTGTTATAGACAATATCACACGCCTTTTGCAAAAGTCCGAACGTCATTTTATCGGGATGAATAAAGCAAAGGTCGTAGTAAAAAGGTAGGGGCATCCCTAGTACCGTGAAAGGAATATGATTCAGCGCATTGGTTAACCACTTGCTGAAATTCACGGGTATTTTCTTAATTGGGAACTCTACCCCATCCATTGCTTTCGCTATTCGCTCCTTAAATTCAGGATGGTGTACAAACTGCTCTCGCTGCGGTAATTGTGGTTTTGGGGCTTGCATTGGTATCTTTCTGCCTTTTTGCTTATCCATATCCCAAAATTAGTATAATATTCAGATATACGAAATTTATTTTACCGTATGATGTGAATTTTGGCAGTTTTATGTGCCACATGAAACCACATCCCCATTATAAGCATATCTAAATAGTCGGGGCTGCGCCTCAGAGATTCCTTCATTAATTCTTTCTTAATGATGCGCTTTTTACTTTCGTCTTTGTCCACGCTGTCAGCCTTGAGCATACCTATTTCCTCAATAATGGCTTTCTTTTGCACATCAGTACAGATAATTTTTATCTTGCGCTCATTCACCATATCGGCAAGTTTATAAGCACATTCAGCCTTTATATTAGCAAACTCGTTTTTATTTATCGCTTGCCCACCACCGTGAAACTCTTTTATTCCTTCTAGGTATGATACCAGGTAATTACCCATACCATCGCTATCCGCAATAGTCCTGCTGCGTGGCACATGGTTAGATTCCATTAACACCCGCAAATCGTTTTCTATGCTCTTTCCTGTGCTTTTAGGTTGGTCTATTGCCACATTGCATACCATTCCATCCCACACGCCCGCTACGAACTTATCACGCCCTTGCATTGCTAAGTCGGCGGATATTGCTTTTGTGCCTGTTGGCTTGATATGGTCATTGGTGAACAGGTCTAGTATTGCATCGTATTCACACAATACAGTCGGGTCATCGTCATACTCGAAATTGCCATAGTATAGACGTTCAATAGTTACCTTATCGGCTTTTAATAGGTTATCGAGGTATGATTGCGGGACGTGTGGGTTGTCCTTCGGTAATGCCTTAATAAATTGCCGGTCGCTGCGAATATCCCCGATTTTATCAGGTTGTACAAAGTCTGTGTATATCCATCCCTTTGTCGGATTGCAGGTATATAACGCTTTTGGTATGGTAGCCCATCCGGGGCCGTAGAGCAATGAAAAACGGCCTTTTAATACACTGATAGCTTTTGCGCTTATCTGCTGCGCTTCATCCAAAAAACAGTCTGTTAAATCGTATGAGCCGAGCCGGTCAAACTCTGGATCTGAAGGAATATATTTTATCTCACGAAAGAAAATAACGCTCCCATTGGGAAATGTAGCCGTCATGCTCTGGGCGTTGTATTCCACAACATCACGCAGCCTCATTTCATTTAGAACTTTAAAGAACGTTAAAAGCGTGGTGTCTTTAAGTTTCACCAGTTCTTCACGGGCAATTAGTCCTGCACTACCGGCAAACTTTATGCGCCTGATTATCTGCCATCCACAACCAAGCCATGATTTACCACCACGGGCTGCACCGCCGTAGCATAGCTCATTAGTAATATCATCCTCTAGGAATTGATAAGCCTGTATTTGCTTGCTGAATAGTCTAAGGCTGGCAGTTTCCGCCATTATCGAGTATTATGTTGATAGAGGTAGGTAAGGCTTTCCCGTTGCTGGTTACGTCTACTTTGTCGCCGTAGATTTTAGGGGCTAGTTTGGATAATACCCACTTCAAAGAGTCAATTTGCACCCGGAGAGCTGCAACAGCCGCATTTACATTTGTTTCGTTGTAGGTGGTGCCGCCTTTGATCAAATCCTGCATCTCATATGTAAGGCGTAATATCTCTTCTGCTAAGTAGCTAATTTGCTCCTGTTTCGCGCGCGTGTATTGGGTAAGTGCGTAGGGTTTATGCGTAGCGCTAGACTCATTTACCCACATCTTAAACGCATTGTAACTTATACCGAAATGATCGCAGCAACTTCTTATTGATTTTGCAGAACCGGAAAGAAGTTCGCAAATATCATCTACTAATTTTTCAGAATATTTTGAATTAAGCGACAATTTTGATAGGGCGGACATTTGTCCATTTGGTTATACCAAAGTTAGCAATAATTAGGCGAGATTAACAAATATTATTTGGTGTGTGATAATTTCGGGTAGGCTGAACCCCAGAACTTATGATCTACCAGAGGAATAAATTTGAAATGGGATTTTTTCTATTCCTCCGCTTCGCTATGGAAGAGCCGACTGGCAGTAAGGAGTGTTGTACACGTCCTTTTGATTTATAAAGTTAGGGGTTTTTTATTTGACATTTCCAAACATATCGGAAAGTGTTTATTTTATTGGCATCTCAACATCTTTAAACAAATGATAGATATATGTTTATGAGACAATGTAGATTTAATGCATATTCTAAGCCTATTTGCCGATCCTTTTGTGTGTTCTTTTATTCTTTAAATGGGTAACAAGACCGATTTCGCAAGCGTGTATTTGGTTTTGCGATTGATTACACCACTCCAAGTTATATACGTTATTATTTTGCTTATTTCCGTCTTTGTGATTAACCTGAGGGTAGTCATGGGGATTAGGTATAAATGCCGATGCTACAAGCCTATGAATTGTCGCAGTATTGCGTTTATTATTGCACCAAAGGTCTATTTGCATATACCCTTTGCTTGTGCAATATGGCTTTAATTTCCTCAATTCTCTATGCGCTGAACTATAGGCCACGCCTGCACTATCAATAAAATATTTGCCCTCGTATCCAGATATCTCCCGCGCTTTCGTCTCGATCAGTTCTTTCAGTTGTTGGTTCATGGGGTGGCTGGATTGCTCTCTTTTTCCCAAAATTTACGAAGTGAAATTGTAGGAACCATTTATGCTGTTT